>DHCMJ07802__coassemble_55_pt1 | contig 87744 bp, 70 predicted proteins | sample DHCMJ07802__metabat2_high_PE_028 | metagenome-assembled genome bin DHCMJ07802
ACGGGTGCTCCACAGTGAATGCACATCGAGATCCCCTCGCCACCGCGAGGCGAAGAATGTGGACACGACGGCTCGGGACGACTCTCGCACCGGGACGCTGCGAGTCGCGCCGGAGAGTCGAGCGTCAGGACCAGGAGTCGAGCGTCAGGCCGGGCCGCCGAACTGCAGCACGGTCTCGCCGTAGGTCTTCGTGCCGTCATCGGCCCAGCCCTCCGGCCAGACGAGCGGGCGGGTGCGCGAGGACCGCTCCACGACCACCAGGGCGTCGTCGGCGAGGGCGGGCCGGACGGTGAGCAGCAGCTGCTCGAGATCCTCCGTGGTGACGTCGTACGGCGGGTCGAGGAAGACGAGGGTCGCGTCATGGCCGGCGAGTCCGCGCGCCACGGTGGCGGCCTTCCCGGCGCGGACGTCGGCGCGCTCGGCGAGGCCCAGCTCGGCGGCGGTGCGGCGCAGCTGGGCGAGGGTCCGCCCATGGACCTCGACCAGCACGGCATGCTCCGCGCCGCGGGACAGGGACTCGAAGGCGAGCGCGCCGGTGCCCGCGAAGAGATCGAGCACCCGGGCGCCGGCGAGCGCGTCCCAGCCCTCGAGGCGGTTGAACAGCGCTTCGCGCACCTTGTCGGAGGTGGGCCGGGTGCCCTTGCCGGGCGGGCCGGGGATGGTGCGGCCCCCGAGGGCGCCGGAGACGATGCGGGGCATGTCAGCTCCTCTCCACGTCGGGATCGGCGTCCCGCAGGCGATCCGCGATGGCGCCGTCCAGCGCGGGATGGGCGGTGAGCTCCGGGTCCGCGGCGACCACGGCGAAGGCGTCCTCGCGGGCCCGCTCGATCGCCTGGGCGTCACGCAGCACGTCCAGATGCGTGAGGGTGCGCTGCAGACCGGACTGCTCCTCCCCCACCAGATCGCCCGCACCGCGCCGGTGCAGGTCCAGCTCAGCGAGCGCGAAGCCGTCGGCCGCATCCGCGACGCGCTGCAGATGCGCGGAATGCTCCCTGCCCACCTCGGCGCTGGTGTCGAAGAAGGCGATGCCGGCGTGCTCGCCGCGCCCCACGCGCCCGCGCAGCTGGTGCAGCTGGGAGACGCCGAACCGCTCGGCGTCGAGGATGATCATCACCGAGGCGTTGGGGACGTCGACCCCCACCTCGATGACGGTGGTGGAGACCAGCAGGTCGATCTCGCCGCGCACCATCTGCCCCATGATCTCCTGCTTCTCCTCGCCCGTGAGGCGGCCGTGGAGCACGCCGAGGCGCGCGCCGGCGAGCTCGGCCCGCTCGGCGAGGCGACGCGCGGTCTGGGTGACGCCGCGGGCGGGTGCGAGGGCGGGGGCCTGGGGCCGGCCGTACTCATCCAGGACCGGCGGGGCGGGAGCGTCGTCGGCGGCGTCGTCCTCGTCGATCCGGGCGCACACCACGAACACCTGCCGGTCAGCGGCGATCTCCTCGGCGGCGCGCTGCCACATCCGCTGCTCCCAGGCGGGGAGCTTCTCGTGGACCACGAAGCTGGTCACCCCCGCGCGCTGGCCGGGGCTCTCGCGCAGGGTGAGCACGTCGAGGTCGCCGACGGTGGCGAGCGCGGCCGTGCGCGGGATCGGGGTCGCGGTCATGACGATCACGTGGGGGCTCTGCCCGGCCGGGCCCTTGGTGCGCAGGCGGCGGCGGTGGTCGACCCCGAAGCGGTGCTGCTCGTCGATGACGACCAGGCCGAGCGAGGCGAACTCGACGTTCTCGGTGAGCAGCGCGTGGGTGCCGACCACGATCCCGGCCTGGCCGGAGGTGACGTCGAGCAGGGTCTCGCGGCGATGGGCGGTGCGCTGGGAGCCGGTGAGCAGCCGCACCCGGGTGGCCTCGGGATGGGCGTCGAGCTGGCCGGCGCGCGAGAGCTCCCCCAGCAGCGTGGTGAGGGTGCGGTGGTGCTGTTCGGCGAGCACCTCGGTGGGGGCGAGGAGGGCGGCCTGGTGGCCGGAGTCGACGGCGCGGAGCATGGCCCGCAGGGCGACGACCGTCTTGCCGGAGCCGACATCCCCCTGCAGCAGCACGCTCGTGGGATGGCCGCGCCCGATGCGCTCGACGATGCTCGCGCCGATCTCGCGCTGACCCTCGGTGAGGATGAAGGGCAGCCGCTGGTCGAAGAGGCCCTGGAGCGGCCCCTCGGCGGCGAGCACCGGGGCGGGGGTGCGCTCGTCCTGGGCGCGGCGCTGGGCGAAGATCGCCTGCAGCACGAAGGCCTCCTCGAAGCGGAGGTGGGCCAGGCCGCGGCGGGTGTCCTCGACGGTGAGCGGGCGGTGGACGAGCTGCGCGGCCTCGGCGAGCGGGGGCAGGCCGCGGCGGCTGAGCACCTCCTCGGGGACCGGGCGGGTGAGGGAGTCGGCGAACTCGAGCCCCTTCTCGGTGGCCGCGCGCATGGTCTTCTGCGAGATGTTCCTGCGCAGCGGGTAGACGGGGCGCGGGCGCTGCGCCCAGGCGCGGCCCTGCGGGGTGTCCTCGACCGGTTCGTAGTCCGGATGTGTGAGCTGGAGGGCGCCGCGGTAGTCGTCGTACCCGACGGTGCCGCGCACGAGGATCCGGGCCTTCACCGGGAGCCGGTCGCGATGCCACTGGACCTGGTGCTTCTTGGTGAGGAAGAAGGTGAGCGGGAGGGTCTCGGTGCCGTCGGAGACGGTGACCTCGAGGATGAAGCCGTGCCGGCTGCGCATCGCCCGGTCGTGCACGGAGGTCACCTCGACGATCGCGCTGACCTCCTCTCCCTGGTGGATCTCGCGCAGGGAGCGCAGCGGGGCGGGGACCACGTAGCGGCGCGGCGCGAAGCGCAGCATGGTGTCGAGGTCACGCACGCCGAAGGAGGCCATCGCCCGGGATTCGGTGGAGTTCAGCAGCTCCGACAGCGGCATCGAGCCGCGGGCGGACTCCTGCCTCCTGGCCATGCGGGCGTCTCCTCGTGTGCGGCGTGTACGGTCCGCTCGTGGAGGGACCTGCGAGGTCCTATCGTGCCATTGCCCTGGGACGCTGTGGCGGAATCCACAACCGCCCGGGATGCCCGCGCTCTTCAGGCCCACAGGCATCTGGGCTATGATTCCGTGGTTGCCCTGACCGCCGGGGGCCCGCACCTCCGTGCTCACCCAGGTCACCGACCCCGCCGTTCCGGCGCGGGGGTGGAGCGGGCACCGCGATCAGAACATCGACGTACCAGGAGACGACAGTGGCTGCTTCCACGTGTGACATCTGCGCCAAGAGCCCGCGCTTCGGCAAGAGCGTGTCCCACTCGCACCGCCGGCACTCGCGTCGCTGGAACCCGAACATCCAGTCCGTCCGCACTGTGATCAACGGCACCAGCAAGCGCGTCAACGTGTGCACCTCCTGCCTCAAGGCAGGCAAGGTCAGCACGCTCGGTGCCTGAGCGAGACCGCCCAGGACTCATCTGCGTGAGCCCTCACCCCTCGGGGTGGGGGCTTTCGTGCATCCCGGGGCCGGTCAGAGCTCCCGGCCGAGCCGCCGCACCGGAAGGTCGACCTCGATCACGCCGCCGCCCGCGGCGCGCTCGATCCGCGTGACGCGCGCGCCGTCGACCTCGGAGACCGCCTCGACGAGCTCGGTGCCGCGGAACAGGAGGCCGGTGCCGTCGTCGGTGCACAGCGCCGGTCCGAGCGTCCCCTCGGCCACCAGCTCGCGCAGCAGCGGCCGACGCCGCCCCTCGGAATCCATGTGGACTCCGTTGGCGCCGGGCAGGAGGCCGAGACCGTTGGTGACAGGGGCGAGCTCGGGCCCGAAGGAGTCGGTGACCCCGCCCTCGAACCAGCAGATCGATCCTGCGGAGATGCCCGCGAGCACCACCCCCTCCTGCCAGAGCCGTTCGAGGATCTCGGGCAGCCCGTGCGCCCTCCACACCGCGAGCAGGTTCACCACCGAGCCGCCGTTGACCCAGAGCACGTCGAAGCCGCGCAGGTAGGCCTCGACGTCCTCGACGTTCGGCTGCGAGAACAGGCTCAGGTGGTGCAGCACGTATCCGGCCTCGCGCGCCGCCTCCTCCATGTCCCGCTGGAAGCCCTTGTCATCACCGCTCGCGGTGCCGATGTTGCAGATCCGCGGCGGGCCGTCCCGGCGCGGCCCGCGCTCGGCGGCGAGGTCGACGGCGAGGGCGATCATCGGCCCGAATCCGAAGCGCAGCCGAGGATGAGGCCGATAGCCGGCGCTGGTGGCGAGGATCGTGGGCGCGGAGGCGGGCATCAGGGCAGCTCCCTCAGCACCGCGGTGAGCCCGCCGGGGATCTCCAGGAGGTGCACGGGATCGACCTCCTCGCGGTCCAGGGTGGCCAGCAGCGGTGCGGTGTGCGGGTCGGTGGGGTGGTTGTCGAGGTCGAGCGAGGTGACGCCGACGGCGCGCAGCTGCTCCAGCAGGGCGGCGAGGCAGAGTGCGACGTCCGCCCGGGCGTGCGGTGCGGCGGCGTCGACGGCTTCGAGGGAGCCCTCGCGGGAGAGGCCCGCGCCGCGGCCGCCCGCGCTGCCCTCGCCGTCCTCCACATCCGCCCCGCCGCGGTAGAGATCGGCGAGCGCCGTGATCTGCCCGTCGCGCACCACGGCGATCGAGTGCTCGTGCGAGGAGTCCTCGTAGAACTCCTCCCCCACCACCGGCCGGACCACGTCGCGGGCCGCCGTCGGAGACCAGCTGGCGTGCTGCCAGAGGTAGCGGTCGGTGAGCGCGTCGATCACCTGCTCGCGCGGCAGGTCGCTCCACGGCACCGCGCGGGCGCCCCCGTCGTGGCCCTCGTGCACCGCGGCCGCCCAGCGGGCGGTGCGCTCCGCGGCGACGTCGAGGCGCAGCAGCGGCACCTCGAGGCAGGTCACGGCGCCGAGGGTGCGCAGGAACAGCTCGCGCTCCGAGCCCGGCGCTGCCTTGCTGGCCAGCGGTTTACCGCTGTATTTACCGAGTTCGTGGAGAAGCGCTGTGCCGTGGCCGCGGCGGCGGTGCTCCGGGGCGATCTCGAGCTCGACCAGGTCCCGGCCGGGGTGGACGGGGTTCGGGCCGATGCGGCCCACCCCGATCACCCTCGCTCCGGCGTCGGGGTCCGCGAGCTCGAGCACCAGGGCGCGGAAGCCCGTCCGCCAGCCGTCGGGCTTCAGCCACTCGAAGCGGTGCCCGTCCCGCTCCGCATCGGCCTGCGTGGCCGGGCGGAACCGGCGGGACCGGCTGTTCACTGCGCCGGGGCGTCGGCGAAGGTGGCGGTGTCGATGACGGCGCGGAAGTGCACCTCGCCGGCGACCACCCGGTCGTAGGCGGCGTCGGCCTCGTCGACCCCGATCGTCTCGATCTTCGCGGCGAGGCCGTGCTCGGCGCAGAAGTCGAGCATCTCCTGGGTCTCGGCGATGCCGCCGATGTTGGATCCGGCGAGCACCTTGCCTCCGCCGATCAGCGCACCGAAGCCGAGGGGCTGCTTCTCGGGCGGCAGGCCGACGACGGCCATCACGCCGCGCGGGGCGAGGAGACCCAGGTAGCGGTCCACGGGGATGTCGGCGCTGATGGTGTTGAGGATCAGGTCGAACTCGCCGCGGTGGGTGCGGAAGAAGTCCTCCTCCGTGGTGGCCAGCACGCGCGCGGCGCCGAGGGCGAGGGCGTCCTGCTCCTTCTTCAGGGAGCGGGAGAGCACGGTGACCTCGGCGCCCATGGCCGCGGCGATCTGCACGCCCATGTGGCCGAGGCCGCCCAGGCCCAGCACGGCGACCTTCTTGGCCCGGCCGTCGACCTGCTCGCCGGCGCCCCAGCGGCGCAGCGGGGCGTAGGTGGTGATGCCGGCGCAGAGCAGCGGCGCGGCGGCGTCGAAGGCGATCTCCTCGGGGATGCGGCACACGAAGCGCTCGTCGACCACGACCTTCTCGGCGTAGCCGCCCTGGGTGATGGTGCCGTCGACGTCCGTCGCGTTGTAGGTGCCGACGTTGCCCTCGAGGCAGTTCTGCTCCTGCCCGGCGCGGCACTCGAGGCAGGTGCCGCAGGAGTTGACCATGCAGCCCACGCCCACCCGGTCCCCGATCTTCCAGTCGGTGACCTCCGCGCCGACCGCGGAGACGACGCCCGCGATCTCGTGGCCCACGGTGAGCGGGAAGTGCGCCTCGCCCCACTCGTTGCGGATCGTGTGGATGTCGCTGTGGCAGATCCCGGCGGCGGCGATGTCGATGACCACGTCGTCGGGCCGCGGGTCGCGGCGCTCGATCGTGGTGACGCGGAAGGGCTGGTCGGGGCCGGTCTTCTGCAGGGCCTTGACGGTGAGCGGCATGGGAGGTCCTCCGGCGGGTCGGGGTTCTGAGCGGCGCGGGGGCGCCTGCGCCAGGCTAGTCGGGCTCAGGCGAAGTGGTCGAAGCCCGCGCCGGAGATCGCCCGGCCCCCCAGCAGCACCGTCGGGCCCTCGGGGCCGCAGGGCCGGAAGCGGCCGACCGGGCGGAAGCCCTGCGGCACCGCGTCCGGGGCGAAGGCGGCGAGCATGGCGTGCTCCTCGCCGCCGTGCAGCACCCAGTCCCATGGGTCGGCGTCGAGCTCCGCGGCGAGGGCGGTCAGCGGGGCGACGTCCGCCTCGAGCGCGGTGGGGTCGAGGTCGGCGGTGAGGCCCGAGGCGCGCGCGAGCCGGCCGCCGTCGCGCACCAGCCCGTCGGAGAGGTCCATCATCGCGTGCGCAGCGCGGCCGGCACCCCAGCCGAGCGAGAGGTCCGGCTCCGGGGCGTCGTGCCACTGCACGAGCTCGGCGGCCGACGGCTCCTGGATGCCGCCGAGCACGATCGTCGGCCGGCCGCCGCGCGGGGTGCGCAGCAGCACCCGCCCGCTGAGCACCAGGGCGAGGCCGGCGGCCGAGCGGCCCAGGCGCGGGGAGCCGATCGCGAGGACGTCCCCGGCCCGGGCGCCGGAGCGCCGCACCGGCGCCTGCTCGAGCGGCAGGGATCCCAGCGCGGTGACCGTGACGGTGAGGCGGTCGGCGCGGCCGAGGTCCCCGCCCACGAGGCTCGCGCCCTCGGCCTCGGCGCGGGCGGTGAGCCCGATCGTGAGCTCCTCGAAGACGGCGGGCGCGGTGGAGGCCGGGGCGGAGATCGCCGAGACCAGGGCGAGGGGCCTGGCACCCATCGCGGCGACGTCGGCGAGGTTCTGCACCGCGGCCTTGCGGCCGATCCAGCGGGCGGTGGTGGTGTGGGGCAGGAAGTCGAAGCCCTCGACGAGGGTGTCGGTGGTCGCCACCAGCCGCGGGGAGGGCAGGCTCACCACGGCGGCGTCATCGCCCGGGCCCACCTCGACCTCCGGCCCGAGGGTGAGGTGCGGGAGCATGCGCGCCAGGAGCGCCGCCTCCCCCGCACCCGCCTCGGCAGGGGCGGTGCTGCGCTCTCGCGATGTCGCGGTGCCGTGCTCGTGCGTCCTCGCGGCGCCGGGCTCGTGCGGGGTCTCGGGGGTGCTGCCGGGGGGTGTCTCGCCTGCCATGTGCCCAGTCTGCCGGACCTGCCGCCCGCGCCGGTCGCCGGAGGTTCCCGGTAGGCTCCTGGGGTGCTCCGTTCCCGCCTGCTCGCCCTGCCCGCCGCCGGCCTGATGGCCCTCGGCGTGGTCTCCTGCGGCGCCGTCCAGGTGCCTCCCGCCCCCGACGCCACGGACCCCGTCTGCGCCGACATCATGCTCGGTGCGCCGCCCGAGGTGCTGGGCCTGGAACGGGTGGAGACCTCGAGCCAGGGCACCGCCGCGTGGGGCAGCGGGGACACGACGGTGGTGATGCGCTGCGGTGCCACCCCGCCCGGTCCGACCACGGACATGTGCACCACGCTCACCGACGGCAACGGGGTGGAGGTCGACTGGATCGTGCGCGACCTCGAGGACGGGATGTTCCTCTACACCACCTACGGCCGCGAGCCCGCGATCGACGTGACGGTGCCGCACGCGGCCGCACCGGACCAGCCCTCGGGGGCGGCGCTCGACCTCACCCAGCTGATCTCCCGGAACATCGAGGCGACGGACTACTGCATCGGCCCCGGGGAGGACGCGGAGGGCTAGCCCTCAGCGCGCGCCGAGACGCCGGGAGCGGGCCTGCTCGATCAGCTCCGCGATGAGATCCGCGTAGCTGAGGCCCATGTTCTCCCACAGCACCGGGAACATCGAGTACGGGGTGAAGCCGGGCATCGTGTTGACCTCGTTGATGAGCACCCGATGATCGGAGGTGACGAACATGTCCACCCGTGCCAGGCCCTCGAGCCCGAGCGCGCGGAAGGCGCGGCAGGAGGTCTCGCGGACCTCCTCGAGCACGGCGTCAGGCAGCGCCGCGGGCACGTCGATGCTCACCGTGCCCTTGCCGAAATACTTCGCCTCGTAGTCGTAGAACTCGAGGTCCCGGCCCACCTTCACCTCGCCGGGCAGCGTGGTGCTCGGCTCCTGGCGATCCGCGCCCTGGAGCACCCCGCACTCGACCTCGCGCGCGTCCAGCCCCTCCTCGACGAGCACCTTGGGGTCCTCGGCGAAGGCCTCCTTCATCGCGGCCTCGAGCTGTGCGGGATCGGTCACCCGGGTCACGCCGAGGCTCGAGCCGGCCCGAGCGGGCTTGACGAACCAGGGCAGCGGATGGTTCCGGCGCAGGTAGGTGGCCACGCGGTGCGATTCCTCCGCCCAGCGGTCCTCGTGCACCACGATGCCGGGGGCGCAGTCGAGCCCGGCGGCGCGCAGCACGAGCTTCGTGGCCGCCTTGTCCATCGCGGCGGCGGAGGCGAGCACCCCGCTGCCCACGTAGGGGATGTCGAGCATCTCGAGCATGCCCTGGACGGTCCCGTCCTCCCCGTACACGCCGTGCAGGAGGGGCCAGAACACGTCGACGTCCGCGAGGTCCTGGATCAAGCCGTCGCGCACGGTGCGCAGCGTGATCCGCTCGCCCGGGCGGTGGCGCGAGTGCGGCAGCAGCACCTCGTTGCCGCTGGGATCGATCTCCGGGGCGCGCCCGTCGACCAGGGTCCAGTCGCTGGGGTCGTCGGAGACGTGCAGCCAGCGGCCCTCGCGGGTGATGCCGAGGGCGATCACCTCGAAGCGCTCGCGATCGATCGCGGCGAGGATGCCGCCGGCGGTGACGCACGAGATGCCGTGCTCGCCGCTGCGGCCGCCGAACAGGAGGGCGACGGTGGTTCTCATACGCAGAGGATATTCACTCCGGCCGGACCGAGCGAGACAGCAGGGCCGTGGTGACCTCGTCGATCCGCGCACCATGGTCCACGACGGCGACGACGGCGCGCGTGATCGGCATGTCCACCCCGAGCCGGGAGGCGAGGTCCGCGACCGCCCGCGCGGTGGCGACGCCCTCGGCCGTCTGCCCCACCTCCGCGGCCGCGGCGGTGACGTCGAGCCCCCTCCCGAGGGCGAGGCCGAGGCGATGGTTGCGGCTCAGCGGGGAGGCGCACGTGGCCACCAGGTCGCCCATCCCGGCGAGCCCGGCGAAGGTCTCCCGGCGCCCGCCCAGCGCGATGCCGAGGCGGGTGATCTCCGCGAGGCCGCGGGTCATGAGGGACGCGGTGGTGTTGTGGCCGTGGCCCAGCCCGGCGGCGGCGCCGACGGCGATCGCGATGACGTTCTTCACCGCACCGGCGATCTCCACCCCGACCACGTCCGTCGAGGTGTAGGCGCGCAGGTAGGGCGCATCGCACCATCCGGCGAACAGATCGGCGAGATCCTGCGAGGGGGCGGCGACGACGCTCGCGCACGGGCGGCGTGCGGCGATCTCCGCCGAGAGGTTCGGTCCCGAGAGCACCCCGAGGCGGGCGGGGTCCGCTCCCCCGGCCGCGGCGATCACCTCGCTGATGCGCGCGTCGGTGCCGCGCTCGATGCCCTTGGTCAGCGACAGCACGGGGAGCTCGGGCAGGGCGGGCCATGCCGCGAGGGTGCCGCGCAGCGCCTGGGCCGGGATCGCGATCACCACCCCGTCGGCCCCCTCGAGGGCCTCCTCGGGGCGGGAAGCGGCGCGGATCGACTCCGGCAGGAGGAGATCGGGCAGGTAGGCGCTGTTGCGGTGCTCCTGGCGGATCTCGCGCGCGATCTCCTCGCGGCGGGCCCAGAGCATCACCTCGGCGCCGGAATCGGCGAGGACCTGGGCGAAGGTGGTGCCCCAGCTGCCGGCGCCGAGCACGGCCAGGCGGGGCCGAGAGGGCGGGACGGGCGCCTCGGGCGGGGCGGGCGGGTGTGTCGCGGCGGGCCGGTGTGTCGGGGCGGGCGGGTCGATCATGAGGTCTGCCTCCAGGCTCGGTAGCCGCGCTGCGGGCGTCCCACCTCGGGGCGGTGGGCGTCCCGTCGGCCGTCGTGCAGCACGGTCGGCGCCTGCTCTCCACGCAGCTCGCCGAGCAGCGCGGCGATGCGGGCCATGAGCTCCTCGGTGACGCGCAGCGCCGCCTGCTGGGTGGTCTCGCCCGGGCGGACCGCGACGGTGAACGGCTCCCCCACCAGCATCTGCACGCGCCGCCCGGGGCGGGGTCGCGGCAAGGGCGAGCCGACGGGCCACAGGGCGCGGCCGCCCCAGGTCGCGATCGGCAGCAGCGGCGCTCCCGTCTCCAGGGCGAGCCGGGCCGCGCCGAGGCGGGCCCGCATCGGCCACAGCTCCCGATCCCGGGTGTAGGTGCCCTCGGGGAAGATCATGAGCAGCTCCCCGCGGGCCAGCGCGGCGCGGGCGTCGGTGAGGGCGTCGCCGCTGCGGGTGGTGCCGCGGCGCACCGGGATCTGCCGGGCGCCGCGCAGCAGCGCGCCCAGCACCGGCAGGCGGAACAGCGACTCCTTGGCGAGGAACCGCGGGGCGATGCCCGAGGCCTGCAGCAGGTGGCCGTAGCCGAAGGGGTCGAAGGCGCTGAGGTGGTTGCCGCAGGCGATCACCGGCCCGCTCGCCGGGAAGTGCTCGGTGCCCTGCCAGCGCGGGCGGGCGAGGAGGGTGAGCAGGGGCCGCAGCGGGAGCTGGGCGAGATCGATGACCGCTCCGGCGCGGCGCGGCGGGATCCGGGCGGTGCCCACGTCCCAGCTGCGCAGCAGGCCGGTCATCGCCCCGCGGCGGGGCCCCGGCCGAGCGCCCTGCGCGAGACCTGCCCGGTCAGCGACGCCGCGCGCGGGTCTCCCGCGAGGGCGCGGCGGCGCAGGGTGGTGGGGGCGCGGCGGGCGAGGGTGTTGACGGCGGCGGCGTGCATGAGCCGGCGCGGGGCGAAGGCGAGCCGCCCGCGCACCGAGCGGTACTTCACCGCGGTGGTCACCTGGAGCAGCTCGCCGCCGGGCAGCAGCGCGACCCCGATGCGCACGGTGAGCTTGTCGTCGTCGTCGATGATCAGCGCCTCGGAGCCGACCACCTCCTCCGCCACGAACTCCTTCTGCGGCGGGGGCACCATGTCGAACAGGCGCACCGTCTCATCGCGCAGGGCGCGCAGGCCCCGCGAGGTCAGCGGCGAGTTCTCGTGGGCGAAGATCGCCTCGGCCCAGACCCTCGGATCGGTCTCCTCGACCCCGCCGGTGGGGACGATCACCACATCGCAGTAGTCCGGGATAGGGATGTCGCGCAGCGCGAGGGAGCTGGCCGTCATCGCCCCTCCTCCCAGTACTCGGCGCCGAGGGCGGAGAGCTTCTCGCGGAAGGACTCGTAGCCGCGGTCGATGAGGTCGATGCCGCGGATGGTGCTGGCGCCCTCCGCGCCGAGGGCGGCGATGAGATAGGAGAAGCCGCCGCGCAGATCGGGCACGGTGATGTCGGCGCTGTGGAGGGCGTGGGGGCCCGAGACCACCGCCGAGTGGTTGTAGTTGCTGCGCCCGAAGCGGCAGCTCGAGCCGCCCAGGCACTCGCGGTACACCTGGATGCGGGCGCCCATGTCGTTCAGCGCGGAGGTGAAGCCGAGGCGGTTCTCGTAGACCGTCTCGTGGAGGATGGAGATGCCGTCCGCCTGGGTCAGCGCGACCACCAGCGGCTGCTGCCAGTCGGTCATGAAGCCGGGGTGCACGTCGGTCTCGAGCGCGATCGCGCGCAGCGGCGTGCCCGGGTGGAAGAAGCGGATGCCGTCCTCGCGGATCTCGATCCCGCCGCCCACCCGGCGGAAGACGTTGAGGAAGGTCGCCATGGGCTTCTGCTGGGCGCCCCGCACGAACACGTCGCCCTGGGTGACCAGAGCGGCGCAGGCCCAGGACCCGGCCTCGATGCGGTCGGCCAGGGCCGTGTGCTCGTAGCCGCCCAGGGCGTCGACGCCCTCGATGGTGATGGTGCGGTCGGTCTGCAGGGAGATGAGCGCGCCCATCTTCTGCAGCACGGCGATGAGGTCCTCGATCTCGGGCTCGACCGCCGCATTGGTCAGCTCGGTGATGCCCTGCGCCCGCACGGCCGTGAGCAACACCTGCTCGGTGGCGCCGACGCTCGGGTACTCGAGGTGGATCTTGGTGCCCTTGAGGCCGTGCGGCGCGGTGATGTAGATGCCCATCTCGCGCTTCTCGACGACCGCGCCGAAGCTGCGCAGCACATCCAGGTGGTAGTTGATCGGCCGGTCGCCGATCCGGCAGCCGCCGAGGTCGGGGATGATCGCCTCGCCCAGGCGGTGCAGCAGCGGCCCGCAGAAGAGGATCGGGATGCGGGAGCTGCCGGCGTGCGCGTCGATGTCCGCCACATGGGCGCGCTCGACGTTCGAGGGGTTCAGGTGCAGCGTGCCGCCCACGACGTCGTGCTCGATCTTGACGCCGTGGATCGACAGCAGCTTCGAGACGATGCGGACGTCGCTGATGTCGGGGACAGAGCGCAGGACGCTCGGCCCCTCGCCCAGCAGCGCGGCGACCATCGCCTTCGAGACCAGGTTCTTGGCGCCTCGGACGGTGATCTCGCCGTCGAGCGGGCGGCCGCCGCGCACATGGAAAGTCGAACTCATGGTGTCCTCGCCTCGATGGACGGGCGTCGCCGACGCCCGTATCTGACCGGGTCACCATACCGGAGCACGGTGCGCGCGGCCCGAGAGCTCCGAGACCCCCGCCGCGCCCCGGCGGGAGCCGTCAGGGGGTGTCGGCCGTGCGCGCCGGCAGGGTCTTCGGCATCCAGGCGGGTCGCGTCGCCTCGAAGTCGGTGATGTCCTGCTCGTGGCGGAGGGTCAGGCCGATGTCGTCCAGCCCCTCCATGAGGCGCCAGCGGGTGTAGTCGTCGATCTCGAAGCGGAAGGTCGCCTCACCGGCGTGGGCCTGCCGGTTCTCGAGATCGATCGTCACCTCGGTGCCGGGATTCTCCTCGAGGATCTTCCACAGCTGCTCGAGATCGTCCTGGGACAGGATGCCCGCGACCAGGCCCTGCTTGCCGGCGTTGCCGCGGAAGATCTCCGCGAAGCGGGTGGAGAGCACCGCCTTGAAGCCGTAGTCGCGCAGCGCCCAGACGGCGTGCTCGCGGGAGGAGCCGGTGCCGAAGTCGGGGCCGGCCACGAGCACCGAGCCCTTGGCGTAGGCGGGCTTGTTGAGCACGAACTCGGGGTCGTTCGTGCGCCAGGCGTTGAACAGGCCGTCGTCGAAGCCGGTCTTGGTGACGCGCTTGAGGTAGACGGCGGGGATGATCTGGTCGGTGTCGACGTTGCTGCGGCGCAGCGGGACGCCGATCCCGGTGTGGGTGGTGAAGGCTTCCATGGCGGAACTCCTGGTAGGGCGGGTCAGGCGACGGGCTGGAGGTCGGAGGGCGCGACGGGGGCGCCGAGGTCCGACGGGGAGGACAGGGTGCCGCGCACGGCGGTCGCGGCGGCCACGACGGGCGAGACCAGGTGGGTGCGCCCGCCCTTGCCCTGCCGGCCCTCGAAGTTGCGGTTGGAGGTCGAGGCGGCGCGCTCGCCCGGGGCGAGCTGATCGGGGTTCATGCCCAGGCACATCGAGCAGCCCGCCTGGCGCCACTCGGCGCCGAAGGCGAGGAAGATCTCGTCGAGACCCTCCTGCTCGGCCTGCAGGCGCACCCGTGCCGAGCCCGGCACCACCAGGACGCGCACGTCAGGGTGCTTGGTGCGCCCCTCCAGCACGGAGGCGAAGGCGCGCAGGTCCTCGATGCGGCCGTTGGTGCACGAGCCCATGAAGACGGTGTCGACCTTGATGTCCTTCAGCGGCATGCCGGGGACGAGGTCCATGTACTCCAGCGCCCGCTCGGCGGCGTAGCGGTCGGTCTCGTCGACGAAGTCCTCGGGGGCGGGGACCTCGGCGGACAGCGGCAGGCCCTGGCCGGGGTTGGTGCCCCAGGTGACGAAGGGCTCGAGCTCGTCGGCGTCGATGACGACCTCGGCGTCGAAGGTCGCGTCGTCGTCCGTGCGCAGCGTCTTCCAGTACTCGACGGCCTCGTCCCAGTCCGCGCCCTGCGGGGCGTGCGGCCGGCCCTTGACGTACTCGAAGGTGGTCTCGTCCGGGGCGATCATGCCGGCGCGGGCGCCGGCTTCGATCGACATGTTGCAGATCGTCATCCGCCCCTCCATGGACAGGGAGCGGATCGCCTCGCCGCGGTACTCGAGCACATAGCCCGCACCGCCGCCGGTGCCGATCTTCGCGATGACGGCGAGGATGATGTCCTTCGCGGTCACGCCCGGCTTGAGCGAGCCGGTGACGGTGACCGCCATGGTCTTGAAGGGGGTCAGCGGGAGGGTCTGCGTGGCCAGCACGTGCTCGACCTCGCTGGTGCCGATGCCGAAGGCGAGCGCGCCGAAGGCACCGTGGGTCGAGGTGTGGGAGTCGCCGCAGACCACGGTGATGCCCGGCATCGTCAGCCCCAGCTGCGGGCCCACGACGTGGACGATGCCCTGCTCCTTGTCGCCCAGCGGGTGGATGCGCACGCCGAACTCCTCGGCGTTGCGGCGCAGGGTCTCGATCTGGGTGCGGGAGGTGATGTCCGCGATCGGCTTGTCGATGTCGATCGTGGGGGTGTTGTGATCCTCCGTCGCGATCGTCTGGTCGATGCGGCGCGGCGCGCGGCCCTCCTGCCGCAGCCCGTCGAAGGCCTGCGGGCTGGTCACCTCGTGGAGCAGCTGGAGATCGATGTACAGAAGGTCCGGCTCGCCGTTCTCACCGCGACGGACCACGTGATCCGCCCAGACCTTCTCCGCGAGAGTCCCCGCCATGTCGATCCTTCCCTGTGCCCCTCGTGGGGGCGCGTGATGTGAGAGCTGAGTGGCGCTCGGGGTGCGAGCGCTCGCTCCATGGTGTGCGGGTCCACGATGCGATGCACTTGCGTCTCACAAAACAAGACGGCAGTATCGAGCCATGGACAAGACCTCGGAGGAGAACGGCAGCGGCGTCGGCGTGCTGGACAAGGCGGCGATCGTGCTCGGCGCCCTGGAAGCCGGCCCCGCGACCCTCGCCCAGCTCGTGCAGTCGACCGGCCTCGCCCGGCCCACCGCCCACCGCCTCGCGGTGGCGCTGGAGTTCCACCACCTCGTGGCCCGGGACATGCAGGGCCGGTTCGTCCTCGGCCCGCGCCTGGGCGAGCTCGCGGCCGCGGCCGGAGAGGACCGACTGCTGGCCTCCGCCGGCCCCGTCCTCGCCGCGCTGCGGGATCACACCGGCGAATCCGCGCAGCTCTACCGCCGCCAGGGCGACCACCGCATCTGCGTGGCCGCCGCCGAGCGCCCGATCGGGCTGCGCGACTCGGTGCCGCTGGGCTCCGCGCTGACCATGCGCGCAGGCTCGGCCGCCCAGATCCTCCTGGCCTGGGAGGAGCCGGACCGCCTGCATCGCGGCCTGCTCGGGGCGCGCTTCACCGCCACCCAGCTCTCGGCGGTGCGCCGCCGCGGCTGGGCGCAGTCGATCGGGGAGCGCGAGCCCGGCGTCGGCTCCGTCTCCGCGCCCGTGCGCGGCCCGAACGGCCGCGTGGTCGCGGCGCTGAGCATCTCCGGCCCGATCGAGCGGATCACCCGGCAGCCCGGGCGCCTGCATGCGGCGTCCGTGATGAGCTCCGCGAACCACCTCACCGAGCAGCTGCGCCGCGCGGGCGCCTGAGCCGGCACGGGATCGCGATGCCGGAGAAGCGGCGCGGGGTCAGTCCCGCTCGATCCACACCGGCGTGTTCGCGAAGCGCAGCACGTTGACGAGCTGGCGCGGGGCGGCCACCTTCCCGCCCGCACCGTGCGAGCGCTCCCCCGCGACGACCATCAGGCAGGCGTCCTCGCTCGCCTGGATCAGCTCCCGGGGGCTGTCGGAGGCGGCGATGGTCACATCCCGCACGAACACCGAGGGGTGGGTCATCGCGATCCGCTGCGCCATGCCGGCGAGGATCTCCTGCGCCTCCTCCGGGGTGGTCTCGGGCCGCACCACCAGGTGGATGTCCCGTTCGTAGGCCTCGGCGAGGTCTGCCGCGCGGGTGACGAGCTCGGTGGCGATCTCGTGGTGGACCAGGCCGATCGGGCCGCGGCCGTCCACCTTGCCGCGCACCACCACGACCGGGCAGTGCGAGCGCGCGGCGAGGGCGAGGCTCTTGGAGCCGACGATGAGGGTCATCAGACGGCCCATGCCGCGCCCGCCGAGCACCAGCAGATCGGACTCGTCGCTCGCCTCGACCAGCACCGGCACCGCGTTGCCGTCGACGATCTCCGAGGTGACCGGGATGTCGACCCCGGTCTCGCGGACGATCTCCGCGGCGTCGAGGATGAGGCTGTGCGCGGCGCTGCGGAAACCGGAGCCGGCCATCCCCGAGATCGGGTCGATGTTGACGTCGAGCTCCGTCCAGACGAACGCGTGGACGAGATGGAGGCTCCCGCCGACTGCGGCGGCGTGGAGGGCGGCCCAGCGGACCGCCTGATCGGATTCGTCGGCATCGAACACACCGACCGTGATGCGGGGACCAGTGCTGTGCGTCATGTCACGACGATACTCCGCGGCCCGCCGCCGCGCCCACCGAACGACGGAGCCGCTCGGGCAGGGGCTCGAGGCGGCGGGTGCGGATGCAGAAGGAGCCGGCACCCGAAGGTGCCGGCTCCTGTGTGTACCCCGTACCGGATTTGAACCGGTGTTACCGCCGTGAGAGGGCGGCGTCCTGGGCCGCTAGACGAACGGGGCGGGAGCAGGATCTGCAGATCCTGCCTCGTACCCCGTACCGGATTTGAACCGGTGTTACCGCCGTGAGAGGGCGGCGTCCTGGGCCGCTAGACGAACGGGGCGCGGACTGCGCAGCAGTGACTGCTGCGAAGCGCTGGGGTACCAGGACTCGAACCTAGAATGACGGTACCAGAAACCGTTGTGTTGCCAATTACACCATACCCCATGGTGAGAAGTACTTTCCGCAGTATATTCCGTTCCGATCCCCGGTGGTTTCCGTGGACTTCCCGGCTCATCCTGCGTGCCGTACCGAGGTAAGACTCTAGCGGGTTTCTCCGGCGAGCACAAAGCCAGAAGGCCCTGGAGCGCTGTGAGGCTCGGCACTCGGCCTCACAGCGCCCCGGAGCTCACCCCTGGGAGGCGAGGCGCTCGCGCAGGGAGCGCAGGCGGGCGAGGCTCGAGGACTTGCCCAGCAGCTCCATCGACTCGAACAGCGGCGGGGAGACCCGCCGCCCGGAGATCGCGCTGCGCAGGGGGCCGAAGGCGAGGCGGGGCTTGATGCCCATCTCCTCGACGATCGCGGTGCGCAGGGCGGGCTCGAGCAGCTCCGCGGTGAAGGAGCCGTCCGGGACGGCCTCCACCTCGGCGATCCCGCGGTCGAGCACGGCGACCGGGTCCTCCCCCAGCTTCTTCAGCGCATCGTCCTGCACCACGAGGTCCTCATCGGCCACGAACAGGAAGCCCATGAGGTCCCCGGCCTCGCCGAGGAGGTTCATGCGGGTCTGCACCAGCGGGGTCGCGGCGGCGACCAGGGCGCGCTGCTCCTCGCTGACCGTCTCGGGCAGCACTCCCCCGGACTGCAGAGCGGGGATCAGGCGCTCGGCGAGCTCCGCCTCGGGCAGCAGCCGGATGTGGTCGGCGTTGATGGCGGTGGCCTTCTTGAGGTCCACGCGGGCGGGGTTGGGGTTGACGTCCGAGGCGTCGAAGCGCTCGATGAGCTGCTCGCGGCTGAAGATGTCCTCATCGGCGCTGTAGCCCCAGCCCAGGAGGGCCAGGTAGTTGACCATGCCCTCGGGGATGAAGCCCTGCTCCCGGTAGAGGAAGAGATCCGCCTGCGGATCCCGCTTGGAGAGCTTCTTGTTCCCCTCCCCCATCACGTAGGGCAGGTGGCCGAACTCCGGCACCCGCTCGGCCACGCCGATCTCGATCAGCGCCCGGTAGAGCGCGATCTGGCGGGGGGTGGAGGAGAGGATGTCCTCTCCGCGCAGCACGTGGGTGATGCGCATCAGCGCGTCGTCGACGGGGTTGACCAGCGTGTAGAGCGGCTGGCCGTTCGCGCGCACCACCACGAAGTCCGGCGTGGAGCCGGCCTTGAAGGTGATCTCGCCGCGCACCATGTCGGTGAAGGTGATGTCCTCCTCGGGCATGCGCAGCCGCCAGGTGGGCTCGCGCCCCTCCGCGCGGAAGGCCTCCTTCTGCTCCTCGGTGAGGTCGCGGTCGTAGCCGTCGTAGCCGAGCTGCGGGTCGCGGCCCGCGTCGCGGTGGCGCTGGGAGATCTCCTCGGCGGTGGAGAAGGACTCGTAGATGTGCCCTGCCTCCTTCAGCTTCGCGATGACGTCCTGGTAGATCTCACCGCGCTGCGACTGGCGGTAGGGGCCGTGCGGGCCGCCCACCTCGACGCCCTCGTCCCAGTCGATGCCGAGCCAGCGCATGGCGTCCAGCAGCTGGTGGTAGGACTCCTCGCTGTCGCGGGCGGCGTCGGTGTCCTCGATGCGGAAGATCAGCTTGCCGCCGTGGTGGCGCGCATGGGCCCAGTTGAACAGGGCGGTGCGCACCATCCCGACGTGCGGGGTGCCGGTGGGGCTGGGGCAGAAACGCACCCGGACCTCGCCGGCGGCGCCGGTCTCGGGGGTGCTCGGGCTGGGGGCGGTGGTCACGCGGGAACTCCTGGGGGTGGGGTGGTGCTGAGGGAGGGGGTGCGAAGGGTGGAGGTGCTGCGAGGCAGGGGCGGGCGGCGGCGGTCAGCGCCGCACGATCGGGTTCGACAGGGTGCCGATGCCCTCGATGCTGATGTCGACCGTGGCGCCGGCGGGGACGGTGCGGACCCCGGCCGGGGTGCCGGTGAGCACCAGGTCCCCGGGCAGCAGGGTGACGACGCCGGAGATCTCGGCCACCAGGTCGGCGACGGAGCGGAGCATGTCCGCGGTGGTGCCGTCCTGGGCGGTCTCGCCGTCCACGGTGCTGGAGATCGCGAGGGCGGCCGGGTCGAGGTCCGTCTCGATCCAGGGGCCGACGGGGCAGGAGGTGTCGAAGGCCTTCGCGCGGAACCACTGGGACTCCTCCCGCTGGGCGTCCCGCGCGGTGAGGTCGTTGGCGCAGGTGTAGCCGAGCACGTGCTCGGCGACCTGCTCGGGGGCGAGATCCCTGGCCATCCGCTTGATGACCACGGCGAGCTCGGCCTCGAGGCTGACCTCCTGGCTGTAGGTGGGCAGCATCACCGGGTCACCGGGACCGATGACGGAGGTGTTGGGCTTGAGGAAGAACAGGGCCTGCTCGGGCGCCTCGCCCCCCATCTCGGCGACATGGGCGGCATAGTTCTTGCCGACGCACACCACCTTCGACCGGGGGATGACGGGTGCGAGCAGGCGCACGTCCTCGAGCGGCACGATGGTGCCGGTGGGACGGATCTCGGTGTACAGGGGGTCGCCGGTGATGCCGTAGACCATGTCTCGGCCGTCCTTCTCCTGGACGATGCCGTACATGGGGTCGTCACCGGTGGTGAATCGAGCGATGCGCATGCCCGCCAGTCTAGGTCGCCGCAGCAGCGCGAGCCGTAGGATGGCGCGGTCATCAGCCCGCCCGCGCCAGGAGGACATCGTGAGCACCCGGTCCCCCGCCGCTGCACCGGCCCGTGTGCTGTCGGCCGCGGAGGCCGGCCGCGCCCGCCGAGCGCATGAGCGCAGGGCCGACGCCCTCACCGCGGGGCATCGAGAGCGCCGTCGTCGCGGCCAGAAGCATGCGGTCGAGGACTTCCTGTTCACGTACTACCCCTTCTCCCCCGCCCGGCTGCGCCGCTGGCACCCGGGATGGGAGATCGCCTACGACGCGGCCGCCGACGTCGACGCGCACGGGGCGAGCACGATCGCGGACGTCGACGAGGCCGGGCGCCGCTCCTGGTACGCGGACTCCCCCGTCGCGTCGCGGCCTGCCGGTCCCGCGGGCGCCGGGGGTGCCGAAGGTGCCCGCGGTCCCGACACCCCGGCGACGCTGCGCCGCGCGGACGTGGAGCGCTATCTCGCCGAGCGCGGCGATGCGTTCGGCTTCATGACGCGGCTGCTCTCGTCCTCATCGCTCGCGCGGCGCCGGCCGGAGTTCGGCTGCTTCGGCCTGCACGAGTGGGCGATGGTGCACCGCCTGCGCGAGGGCGAGCAGCGGCACGAGGACCTGCCCCTGCGGCTCAGCCAGGCGGAGACGGACGCTGTGGTGGAGCGGGAGAACCTGGTCTGCTCGCACATCGACGCCTTCCGCTTCTTCACGCCCTCGGCCGCACCGCGCAATGCCCTGCAGCCCAGTCGGGAACGGCAGGTGGAGCTCGACAACCCCGCCTGCCTGCACGTGGGCATGGACCTGTACAAGTGGGCGATGAAGCTCACGCCGCTGGTGCCCTCGGACCTCGTGCTGGACTGCTTCGAGCATGCGCGGGAGACGAGGGTGCTGGACATGGAGGCGAGCCCCTACGACGTGCGGCCGCTCGGCTACGGCGCGGTCCCGATCGAGACTCCCGCCGGCAAGGCCGAGTACGTGCGGCGCCAGCGCGCGCTGGCGCTCCGGGCCGATGAGCTGCGCGAGCGCCTGCTGGCCGTCCTCTCCCCGCTGAGCGAGGCGCAGGGGGCCTGAGCCGCGCCGGCGCCGCACCACGAAACCCGTCTCCGCCGCGAGGTGCTGCGCCTCGAGACCGCGCCCGGGCACCTCGACCGGGCACCGCGCCCGCGGTCGCGACGGTGCGCTGCCGGCCTCATCCCTCACGGCGTCACCCAAGGTGTCGCTCGAGGCATCCCTCGGAGCCGGTCTCATCCCTCGAGGCCGGGCATCGTCGTCCCGTCCCGACCGAGGAGGAATGCGCGGATCCGCAGCTCCGCCTCCGCGCGGCTGATGCCGCGATGCACGTCCCGCGACAACGGATGGCGGTGGAGCGAATCCGGCCGCAGCTGTGGTCGATGCGGGAACGGCTGGCAGAGGATCTGCAGCGGGAGGGCCGCGGTGTCCTCGTAGCCGGGGATCGCGTTCGCCGGCGCACCCACGTAGGTGCCCAGCCCCTCGGGATCCTCGTAGTGCAGCTGATAGTCCAGGAACACCTCCTCCGAGACCTCCACCCAGAGCCCGTACTCGAGCGTGATGGCCTCGCCGAGGATCGGGACGGACAGACAGCCGCGCAGGAAGCAGCGCACCCCCTGCCCCGCGGCGATCCAGCAGAGGTCGTTCGTCGCAGCCGCGTGGTGGCGGCGCAGGTGGCGTGACAGCGCCACGTACGCATCCGGCCGCCGGAAGCTCAGCGCCGGCCACGGCGAGCCCTCCCGCCCGTCGGTCCCCCGATGCTCGCTCCCGCAGCTCCCGCAGCGGTAATCGATGCCCACCATGCTCTCCCCCGTCCTCGTCCTCGCGCCGCGTCGGCGCCGGCTCCTCACCGTAGGGACGGCGGTCGCCGCGCTGCGCGGGTCGCGGCCCGGCTGTGGACGACGCGGCCCTGGGGAGGACGGGCGGCGCGCTCCCCGCCGTGCAGGGCGCGGAGCCTCGTCGCGGCGGCCTGGCAGACTGGGGCCATGCCGATCCTGACGCCATTCCTGCCCGAGAGCTCCACCGATGCCGGACAGGACGCGATCGTCGACGGGTTCGTGGACGCGCAGGAGTCCGTCGGCCGCGTTCTGTATCCGCACCAGGAGGAGGCGCTGCTCGCGATCGCGGCCGGTGATCACGTCATCGCCGCCACCCCGACCGGCTCGGGCAAGACGACCATCGCCTATGCCGCGATCTTCGCGGCCATGGCGCGAGGGCAGCGCTCTTACTACACCGCCCCGATCAAGGCACTGGTGAGCGAGAAGTTCTTCGACCTCGTCCAGCAGTTCGGCGCCGAGAACGTGGGCATGATGACCGGCGACTCGGCCGTGAACCACGACGCCCCGATCATCGTGTGCACCGCGGAGATCTTCGCGAACCACGCCCTGCGCGACGGCCCCGGCTCCGAGGTGGGGCTGGCGGTGATGGACGAGTTCCACTACTACGGCGACCCGCAGCGCGGCTGGGCCTGGCAGGTGCCTCTGGTCGAGCTGCCGAACTGCCAGTTCGTGCTGATGAGCGCGACTCTCGGCGATGTCTCCTTCTTCGTGGAGGATCTCGAGGACCGCACGCAGCGCGAGGTCACCGTGCTCGACGACGCCCCGCGCCCGGTGCCGCTGGATTTCCGCTGGTCCCTCGAGCCGCTGCCGGACACCATCGACACGATCCTGCAGGACCGCGACGCGCCGGTGTACATCGTCCACTTCACGCAGAAGGACGCGCTCGAGCAGGCGCAGGCCCTGCAGGGCCAGAAGATCCTCACCGCCGAGGAGAAGGAGCAGATCCGCGAGATCATCGGGGACTTCCGGTTCTCCAAGGGATTCGGCCAGATCCTCTCCCGCCTGGTGCGCGAGGGCATCGGCGTGCACCACGCCGGCATGCTGCCGAAGTACCGCCGCCTGGTGGAGAAGCTCGCCCAGTCCGGGCTGCTGAAGATCATCTGCGGGACCGACACCCTGGGCGTCGGCATCAACGTGCCCATCCGCACCGTGCTGCTGACGGGCCTGGCGAAGTTCGACGGCAAGCGGATGCGGCTGCTGAACGCGCGGGAGTTCCATCAGATCGCCGGCCGGGCCGGGCGCGCCGGCTTCGACACCGTGGGCCATGTGGTGGTGCAGGCGCCGACGTGGACGATCGAGTTCGAGCGGGAGAGGGCGAAGCAGCGCGCCCGGGAGGAGGCCGGCAAGGCTCCCAACAATGCGAAGAAGCGCAAGAAGGAGCCCAAGCCGAGGATCCCCGAGGGCGCGGTGAGCTGGTCCGAGGCGAACCTCACCAAGCTGGTGGAGAACCCGCCCGAGCCGCTGCGCCCACACCTGAAGATCACCGCCGGGATGGTGCTGGCGCTGATCGCGCGGCCCGGCGATGCGATCGCCTCGGGCCGCCACCTGATCATGACCAGCCACCAGACCACGACCCAGAAGCTGAAGCTGGTCAAGGAGGCGGTGGACCTCTTCCGCGGGCTGCGCGATGCGGAGATCATCGAGGTGCTCGAGGTGCCGGACCATCTGGGGCGGCGCTTCGCCCTGGTCGAGGACCTGCAGCTCGACTTCACCATGAACCAGCCGCTGGCCCCCTTCGCGATCGCCATGATCGACTCCCTCGACGAGGAGTCCGAGTCCCTCACGCTGGACACCGTCTCGATCATCGAGGCGATCCTCGAGGACCCGCGCCAGATCCTCCTCGCACAGCAGAACGCCGCCAAGGGCGAGCTGCTGGCCGAGCTCAAGGCCGATGGGGTCGAGTACACCGAGCGGATGGCCCGGCTGGACGAGGTGACCTGGCCCAAGCCGCTCGAGGAGGATCTCGAGGCGGCGCTGGAGATCTATGCACGCACGCGCCCCTGGGTGCGGGCCGAGGACCTCTCCCCCAAGTCCGTGGTGCGGGAGATGTACGAGACCGGGCAGACGTTCAGCGAGTTCGTGCAGCGCTACGGCCTGCAGCGTTCCGAGGGAATCGTGCTGCGCTACCTCTCCGACGCCTTCCAGGCGATGCGGCGCACCCTGCCCCAGGATCTGCGCACCGAGGACCTCGAGGACCTCATCGAGTGGCTGGGCGTGCTGGTGCGCGGGATCGACTCCTCGCTGCTGGACGAGTGGGAGGCGCTCACCCATCCCGAGGACCTCGAGCACGACGGCGCCTCGGAGATCCGTCCCAGCACGCCGCGGGGGCTGTCCGCGCAGACGAAGGTGCTGCGCACCATGGTGCGTGCCGCGATGTGGCAGCGGATCGAGCATTTCGCCTTCGAGCGCGAGCAGCGCCTGGCCGAGCTCGACGGGGACTCCGGCTGGGATCGTGCGCGGTGGGCCTCCGCGATGGACGACTACTACGACACCTACGACCACGTGGGGATCGACGGTCCGGCGCGGTCACCGCAGCTGCTGCAGATCACCGAGGAGTCGAAGGTGTGGCGGATCCGCCAGGCCTTCGACGATCCCGAGGGGAACCATGACTGGGCGATCGAGGCCGAGCTCGATCTCGAGGCGACCGATGAGGCCGGGGAGCCGGTGCTCGCGATCACGCACGTCGGCGACGCCTCCACCCGCCCCTGAGGGCAGAGCGAGGCCGGCCCTGCGGAGCACCGCGGGGCCGGCGAGTCCTCATGCTGCTGACGCGCCCACCGGGGTGGACGCGTCAGCGCGGGGTCACTGCGGGTTCACCTCGGGGCTGGACCGCAGCGCCTTCTGCGGGTTGACCTCGACCTGCGGGTTCACCTCGGGGCTGGAGCGCAGAGCCTTCTGCGGGTTCACCTCGGGGCTCGACCGCAGCGCCTGCAGCGGGTTCACCTCGACCTGATACGGGGAGGGTCCCTGCGGGTTCACCTCCACGGCGGAGGCGGCACCCGCTCCGGCGAGGCCCAGCCCCGCGGCGAGGGCGAGACCTCCGGCCATCCGGGCGGCGCGCCCGGCCCAGCGGCGGGGGGCGGAACCCTCGCGCAGCACATCCTTGTCTGAATTCACAGCGATCGTCCTCTCGAGCACAATGGGGTGGCGCGATCGGAAGCACGCCGACCCCAGCATACCCGCTGTGATGGTTACCACAAGCACGCCGAGGGGGCGGACAGGGCGCGCGAGTGCCCCGCCCGGGCGGGCCGAGGCCTACGGTGCGGCGCTCGGGACGGTCTCGGCCGGGGCGCTGATGGTCTCCACCGCGGCGCAGGCCTCCTCGAGGCTCGCACCGCGGGCCACGGCCGCGCCCACCAGGAACGCCGAGATCGGTGCCATCGAGCGCTGCACGCCCTCGGCGACCACCCCCGTCATGAGGTGCACGCGGTCCACGTCCAGGTCCACGCCGTCCACCTCGAGCTGGGCGGCGATCCGCTCCAGCCAGGGGCGCAGCGTCGTGGTCCACTCCGGCTGCAGGGTCACCGGGGGCTTCGCCATCAGAAGTCCACCTTCTCCCAGCCGCGGCGCTGTGCCTCGCGGCGCGGATCCTTGCTGCGGTAGAGGATGTACGGCCGCGTCAGGTAGCCCACCGGCGCCGCGAACACGTGCACCAGGCGAGTGAAGGGCCAGATCGCGAACAGGGTCAGTGCCGAGAGGACGTGCAGCTGGAAGAAGATCGGCGCCTGCGCCATGAGGTCGACCGAGGGCCGCAGCGTCCAGAAGTCGCGGAACCAGATCGACACGCCCTCGCGGTAGTCGTACGTGCCGAAGGTGGTGTGCACGACGGTGGCCAGCACGCCGCACACGATCGTGGCCGCCAGCAGCAGGTACATGAGCTTGTCCCCGGCGGTGGTCGCGCCGAAGACGCGGACGTTCGTGCGCCGCCGGTACAGCAGGATCATCAGGCCGCCGACGCAGGCCGCGGCCGCGGCCAGGCCGATCGTCACCGCCATGAGGTGGTAGACGTGATCGCTGATGCCCAGGAAGCGGGTCCAGGACTTCGGGATGCCCAGGCCCACCACGTGCCCGAAGAAGATGCCGATGATGCCGTAGTGGAACAGCGGCGAGCCGATCGACAGCAGCTTGGACTCGTAGATCTGGCTCGAACGCGTGGTCCAGCCGAAGCGGTCCGCCTTGAAGCGCCACACGTGTCCGAGGACGAACACGGCGAGCACCATGTAGGGGTACACCACCCACAGCAGCAGCTGGAGGGTCGTCATGTCGTTCATGAGGGTCGTCCTCTCATCAGGTCCACCGGGACGGGCCCGGGCGCCGCGGCGCGGGAGCCGCCGGCATGTGATCCGCAGGCATCGGAGGGGCTGGTGGCGAAGGTCTGCCCGGCCATGTCCCCGGCGGCCCCGTCGAGGCCGTAGCCGTCGAGCCCCACGAGCTCGTCCTCGGGGCCCTCCTCGGCGAGCTTCATGACGGCCGCGCGGTCCTCGGCATCCAGCGGGGGCAGCGTCGCGCACAGCGCCACCAGCGCACCGTGCCAGGGCGAGGCGATCTCCTCGAGGTGCAGCCGCAGCAGCTCGACGCCCGGCCGGTTCGCGCGCAGGATCTTCGCGCCCCGCCCCGGGTCGTGGGCGGCCGCGAACTCGAGCACCACGGGCAGGTGGTCCGGCAGCTCGTCGCTGCCGATCTCGAGGCCGACGGCGCGGAAGTCCTGCTTGATGCGCAGCAGCGCCATCCCCCGCCGACGGGTGTCGCCGTGGCTGAAGTACGTCAGGTGCAGGCATCCGCGGCGGCGGGTGTCGAAGGTGTCGACGTACTCCTCCTGGACGCTCACCGGGTCGCGCCGCTCGAGCGCCGCGACCGTCGCGCGCACTCCCTCGCGGGCACGCTCCGGCAGCGAGGCGCTGAGCTCGCGCAGCAGCGGGAGGCGCTCGAGCGTCGCCTCGTCCGGGTAGGTCAGCAGCCAGGAGACGGCGATCCACGCGGCCTGCAGCTCCTCGGTGCTCATCCCCGAGGCGTGCAGCAGGTCCTTCGGCGTCCGGGCCTTGCGCGGGGCGGTGCGCCGCGACGGCGCCGCGGTCTTCTCGACGTCGCCGCGACGGGCGAGGAGCCGGGCCAGGGCGCCCATCAGGCCCTCCCCGGGGACGGTTCGGGGAAGAGGCCCTCGGGCCGGCCCCTTCCGTCCCAGTTCAGCAGGTTGACCCGCACGCCGTCGGGGCGCTCGGGACCGTTCTGCTGGCGGTTCGTGGAGTAGCCGGGGCCGGCCATGCCCATCGACTCCTCGGGCAGGGACATGTTCATGCCCGGACCGCCGGGGGCGTTCAGCGGGCAGTCCGTGCCGGTGGACTCGAGATCGTGGGCCGATTCGTGGTGGCCCACCGGGATCACGTAGCGATCCTCGTACTTCGCGATCGCGAGCAGGCGGTACATCTCCTGCATCTCCTCGCCGGTCATGCCCACGGCGTTGGCGATGCCCTCCTGCGGCTCCCGCTCGAGGTTGATGTCGCGCATGTAGGAGCGCATCGCGGCCATGCGGTACAGCACCCTCTCGACGGTGGGCACGTCACCGGCGGTGAAGAGGTTGGCGAGGTATTCCACGGGGATGCGCAGCGCGTCGATCGCGGCGAAGAGGCTCTCGGCGTCCTCCGCGTCGTAGCCGGTGTCCCGCACCACGTCCACCACGGGCGACAGCGGCGGGATGTACCAGACCATCGGCATGGTGCGGTACTCCGGGTGCAGCGGCAGCGCGACCTCGTAGTCCTTGATCAGCCGGTAGGTGGGCGACTTCTGCGCGGCGAGGATCCAGTCGTGCGGGATCCCGGCCGCCTCCGCGCCGCGGATCACCTCGGGGTCGTGGGGGTCCAGGATGATGTCGCGCTGGGCGCGGTAGAGCTCCTTCTCGTCCTGGGTCGAGGCCGCCTCGGTGACCCGGTCGGCGTCGTACAGCACCAGGCCGATGTAGCGCAGGCGGCCCACGCAGGTCTCCGCGCACACCGTGGGCTCGCCCTGCTCGATGCGCGGGTAGCAGAAGGTGCACTTCTCGGCCTTGCCGGTGCGGTGGTTGAAGTAGATCTTCTTGTACGGGCAGCCGGTGATGCACATGCGCCAGCCGCGGCAGGTGTCCTGGTCCACCAGGACGATGCCGTCCTCCTCGCGCTTGTAGATCGCGCCGGACGGGCACGAGGCCACGCAGGTGGGGTTCAGGCAGTGCTCGCAGATGCGCGGCAGGTAGAACATGAAGGTCTGATCGAACTCGAACTGGACCTTCTCCTCGATGCCCTTGAGCATCGGGTCCTTGTCCTTGTGCAGGTAGGTGCCGCCGAGGTCGTCGTCCCAGTTCCCGGACCATTGGATCTGCGTGCGCTCACCGGTGATCAGCGACTTCGGGGGCGCGGTGGGGATGGTGTCCTGCTGCGCGGGGGCGGTGAGCAGGTTGTCGTACTCGTAGGTCCACGGCTCGTAGTAGTCCTCGATGCCGGGCAGCTTCGGGTTGGAGAACAGCTGCAGGAGCTTCGTGATGCGCCCGCCGGCCTTGAGCTTCAGCCGGCCGTTGCGGCCCAGCTCCCAGCCTCCCTTCCACTTCTCCTGGTCCTCGTAGCCGCGCGGGTAGCCCTGGCCGGGCCGCGTCTCGACGTTGTTGAACCAGATGTATTCGGTCCCGGAACGGTTGGTCCACGCCTGTTTGCAGGTCACCGAGCAGGTGTGGCAGCCGATGCACTTGTCGAGGTTCATCACCATCGACATCTGGGCCATGACTCGCATGGGGGTACTCCTTCTCGCTCGCGGGCTCAGTACTCGACGGGGGCGGTGCGCTTGCGGATCATCGTGACCTCGTCACGCTGGTTCCCGGTCGGGCCGTAGTAGTTGAACGCGAAGGACAGCTGCGCGTACCCGCCGATGAGATGCGAGGGCTTGATCATGATGCGGGTGAGGGAGTTCGTGATCCCGCCGCGCTTGCCGTCGCGTTCGGTCAGGGGCACGTTGACGGTGCGCTCCTGGCCGTGGTGCATGAAGGCCGTGCCCCGGGGCATGCGGTGGCTGACCACCGCGCGTGCGGAGACGACGCCGTTGCGGTTGACCGCCTCGACCCAGTCGTTGTCGGTGATGCCGACGGCCTCGGCGTCCTCGACGCTCATCCAGATGTTCTGCCCGCCGCGGGACAGGTTCATCATGAAGAAGTTCTCCTGGTACATCGAGTGGATCGCCCATTTGTTGTGCGGGGTCAGGTACCGCACGGAGATCGAGGTGCCGTCGGTGTGGCCCGGGGTCTTCTCGCCGAACAGGGCGGTCATGTCCAGCGGCGGCCGGAACACCGGCAGCGCCTCCCCCATCTCGAGCATCCAGTCGTGATCGAGGTAGAAGTGCTGACGCCCGGTGAGGGTGTGCCAGGGCTTCTTGCGCTCGACGTTGATGGTGAAGGGGCTGTAGCGGCGCCCGCCGGTCTCGGAGCCGGACCATTCCGGGCTGGTCACCACGGGCACCGGTGCGGCCTTCGTATCGGCGAAGGAGATGCGCTTGCCCTCGTGCTCGGCGGCGAGGTCGTGCATCGTCGTGCCGGTGCGCTTCTCGAGGGTGCGGAACCCCTGCGTGGCCATGTGCCCGTTCGTCGTGCCGGACAGCGCGAGGATGAACTCGCAGGCCTGCAGATCGGTCTCGATCTTGGGCCGGCCGGCGGCCGGTCCGCTGCGGTGGACGCCGTTGAGCGCGCCGAGCTCGGCGACGTACTGCGAGACGTCGTAGGTCAGGCCCTTGGTGGTCATGCCCTTCTCCTCGAGGAGCGGGCCGATCGAGGTGAACTTCGCGTGGACCTGCGTGTAGTCGCGCTCCACCTCGACCAGGGCGGGCATGGTCAGGCCGGGGACCGCCTCGCACTCTCCCTTCTTCCAGTCCCGCACCCTCCCGTGCGGGGTGGCCATCGCGTCCGGGGTGTCGTGCTGCAGCGCGAGGGCGACCACGTCGGTGCGGGTGCCCAGGTGGTCGCGGGCCAGCTCGCTGAAGCGCTCGGAGATCGCCGCCCAGGTCTCCCAGTCGGTGCGGGATTCCCACGGGTTGGAGATGGCGGGGTTGAAGGAGTGGATGAAGGGGTGCATGTCCGTGGTGGACAGGTCGTGCTTCTCGTACCAGGTCGAGGCCGGCAGCACCACGTCGGAGTGGAGGGTGTGGCTGGTCATGCGGAAGTCGAGGGTGAGCATCAGATCGACCTTGCCGATCGGGGCGTCCTCCCGCCAGCGCACGTCGCGGGGGCGGAACTCCTCCGGGGTCTCCTCCTCCGCGGCGGAGCTGTCCACGCCCAGCAGGTGGCGGAAGAAGTACTGGTCCCCCTTGGCGGAGGAGCCCAGCGTGTTCGCGCGCCAGATCGACCAGATGCGCGGGAAGTTCTCCGGGGCGTCGATGTCCTCCGCCGCGAAGCGGACCGACCCGTCCTTCAGGGCGTCCACCAGCCAGGGCACCGTCTCCCGCCCGGCCTCGGCGGCCCGATCGGCGACGTCCAGGGAGCTGATGTCGAACTGCGGGAAGAAGGGCTGCCAGCCCAGGCGCTGGGAGAGGGCGACGGCGTCGGCCGTGGTCATGTCCGCGAAGCGGCCCGCGCCGGTGGTGGCGGCGAGGGTGTCGGCGCCGAAGCGGTCGTAGCGCCACTGGTCGGCGTGCATGTACCAGTAGGTGGTCTGGCACATCTGGCGCGGGGGCCGCGACCAGTCCAGGGCGTTGGCCAGATGGGCCCAGCCGGTGATCGGGCGCACCTTCTCCTGGCCGACGTAGTGGGCCCAGCCGCCGCCGTTGACGCCCTGGGTGCCGCAGAGGTTGGTCAGGGTGAGGAAGGAGCGGTAGATGGTGTCGGAGTGGAACCAGTGGTTGGTGCCCGCGCCCATGATGATCATCGAGCGGCCGCCGGAATCGACGGCGTTCTGGGCGAACTCGCGGGCGATGCGCGCCGCGGCCTGGCCGGGCACTCCGGTGATCCCCTCCTGCCAGGCGGGCGTGTACAGCGCGTCGGCGTCGTCGAGGCCGCTCGCCCACTGCCCGGGCAGGCCTTCGCGGCCCACGCCGTACTCGGCCAGCAGCAGGTCGAAGACGGTGGTGACGAGGCGGCCGGCGACGGTGCGCACGGGCACGCCGCGCGGCACGTCGCCGCGCCCGCCCTGGCCGACGGTGTCGAAGCGCGGCAGCAGCACCTCGGCGACGTCCTCGTGGTGGCCCAGCAGGCTCAGCGTGGGCTCGAGGTCGCCGAGCTCGAGGTTCCAGCGTCCCTCGCCGTCGGCGGAGAAGCGGTGCCCGAGGGTGCCGCCGGGCACGGCCGGCGCCTGGGTGGCGGTGTCGAACAGCATCGGCTTGAAGTCGGCGTGCTCGGTCTCGGCCTCGTCGGTGATCGCGGTGCCCGCCTCGCTGGCGACGAGGAACTTGCCCGGCACCAGCGAGCCGTCCTCCCGCTGCTCGAGCTGCACGAGGAAGGGCAGGTCGGTGTACTGCGTGGAGTAGGACTCGAAGTAGGGCTCCTGGCGGTCCACGTAGAACTCGCGCAGGATCGTGTGGCCCATCGCCATCGCCAGCGCGGCGTCCGTGCCGGGGTGCGGGGCGAGCCATTCGTCGGCGAACTTGACGTTCTCGGCGTAGTCGGGCGCGATCGAGATGACCTTCTGGCCGCGGTAGCGGGCCTCGGCCATCCAGTGGGCGTCCGGGGTGCGGGTGAGCGGGACGTTCGAGCCCCACATCATCAGGTAGGAGGCGTTCCACCAGTCCCCCGACTCCGGCACGTCGGTCTGGTCGCCGAAGACCTGCGGGGAGGCCGGGGGAAGATCCGCGTACCAGTCGTAGAAGGACAGCATCGAGCTGCCGATGAGCTGGTGGAAGCGGGCGCCGGAGGAGAAGGAGACCTGGCTCATCGCCGGGATCGGCGAGAAGCCGGTGGCGCGGTCCGGGCCGTGCTCCTTGACCGTGTGCACGTAGGCGGCGGCGACCAGCTCGACCGCCTCGTCCCAGGAGGCGCGCACCAGGCCGCCCTTGCCGCGGGCCCGCTTGTAGCGCATGGCCTTCTCCGGATCGGAGACGATCGCCTTCCACGCCTCGACCGGATCCTGGCCGGGGGCCTTGGCCTTCTCCTCGCGGAACATGCGCAGCAGCTCCGAGCGCACGTAGGGGTAGCGCACCCGGGTGGGCGAGTAGGTGTACCAGGAGAAGGAGGCGCCGCGGGGGCAGCCGCGCGGCTCGTACTCGGGCTTGTCCGGCCCGGTGGAGGGGTAGTCCGTCTCCTGCGACTCCCAGGTGATCACCCCGTCCTTGACGTACACCTTCCAGGAGCACGAGCCGGTGCAGTTCACGCCGTGGGTGGAGCGCACCACCTTGTCGTGGCTCCAGCGCTCGCGGTAGAAGGAGTCGCCGCTGCGGCCGCCCACCTTGTGCGTCTCGCGGTTGTCCTCGCTGATCCGCTCCGAGCGGGAGAACATCCTGCGCGCCCCGATGAGCGCGTCGAACAGCGGGGAGTCGATCCCGGGCGATCCGGTGCCCTCGGGGGCGGGCTGGGCGCTGCGGCCCGGGGACGCGTGACGGTCCTGGATGGTCATGGGAGCTCCTCCTGGAGGACGGCGGGGTGAGGATCGACGGTGAGGGACGGGCGGTGAGCCGGCTGTGCCCGGGGACGGGCGACCGGCACCTCGGCCCGGCTCCCGGCTAGGACACGGCGGCCGCGCGGGCGCCGCGGGCGACGAAGAGGGTCACGACGATCGCGCCCAGCGTGGCCAGCAGCAGCAGCACGATCCCCAGGGAGTAGCTGCCGCTGACGGCGTGGATCGCAGCCATCACCAGCGGCGGCACGAAGCCGCCCAGACCGCCGGCCGCACCGACGAACCCGGTGACCGAGCCGACCACCGAGGGATCGCTGGTCTGGGCGACGAGGGCGAACACGGCGCCCGAGCCGAGGCCGAGGCCGGCCGCCATGACGATGAAGGCGATCGTGCCGATCGGCATCAGCGCGGGCTGGAAGGCGAGCGCGAGCGCCGCCAGCGCGACGGCCGTGTAGGAGATCAGCAGGGTGCGGGCGGCGCCGAGGCTGTCGGAGAGGGTGCCGCCCAGCGGGCGCATGATGACCGCGACGATGACGAAGCCGGCCATCCGGAAGGAGGCGTCGGCGGCCTCGAGCCCGTACCAGTTCTGCAGCATCGTGGGCAGGAAGACGGAGAAGGCGACGTAACCGCCGAAGGACAGCGCGTACAGGTAGCAGGCCTGCCAGGTCACCTTCAGCGTCATCACCGCCGCCGACTGGGCGAGGATGTTCTTGCGCGAGGGCTCCCAGGTGGGGGCGTTGCGCATGAACAGCCAGCCGACGATCGCGTAGACGGTCAGGGCGAGGGCGGTGAGCACGAAGGGGGCCGCGTCGCCGATGCTGTTCACGAGCGGCACGGTGGTGAAGGCGCTGATCGCGGTGCCGCCCATGCCCACGCCGTAGAGGCCGGTGGCCATGCCCCGCTTGGCCGGCGGGAACCAGGAGTTCACATACGGGACGCCGATCGCGAAGGTCGTGCCGGCGATGCCGAGGAAGAATCCGCCCACGAGAAGGGTGGGATAGGTGTACTGGCCGACGAATCCCAGGAACAGCACGGGAATCACGGTGATCAGGGAGACCAGCGGGAACATGAGGTGCCCGCCGAAGCGGTCGGTGAGCCCGCCCATGGCGATGCGGCCGAGGGAGCCCACGAGCACGGGGATCGCGACGATCAGCGAGGCATCGGCAGTGAGCCCGCGCTCGAGGTAGACGGGACCGAGCGGGCTGAGCAGGGCCCAGGCCCAGAAGTTCACCCCGAAACCGATGGTGACGAGGGCGAGCGCCCTCCAGGCTCCGGTGGGGACGGTGTCTGGCTGTGCGACGGTGGCTGCAGGGGACGCTGTCATGGTCTCTCCACGCTCGAGGTCGAGTGCGCAGGTCGAGGGATGCCCGACGGCGCATCGCGGGGTTCTTCCCGCACCCTCATAGGGTCCTCGGCCCGTGGGGCCAGACTAGGGGACTTCGGTCCCGGAATACACCCTTTCCGTGGTTCGCCCGCGCTTTCTCCGCGCTATCTGGCGGAGCTGCCCGACAATTCTGCCGGAATCTATTTCAGCAATGCCGACGTCACGTAATTATTGGCCTCGTGCCCGCTCTGGGACGGCACGGAGTGCGCCGGTGCCGTCACTCCGGGGCGTCGAGCTCGAGGTCGACCATCAGCTCCGCGGCGATCGTCTCGAGCGCCTCGCGCACACCGCCCTCGCCGGCGTGCGCGGGAAGGCGCACCTCCGCCTCCGCCTCGAACAGCATCCCGCCGCCCTGGGGCGCCTCACGGGTCCAGCTGCGCAGCGAGTCGATGGTGGCGCCTTGCGAGCGCAGCGCCGCCGTCACCTCGCGGACCATCCCGGTGCGGTCCTGGCCCAGCAGGTGCAGCCGCAGCACGCTGCGGGGCTCCTCCGCGTCGCCGCGCGGAACCCCGACGGTCGCCTCGACGGCCAGACCCACCTCGTCGGCGAGGGCGGGCAGCGCCTCGAGGAAGGAGCGGGCGCTCTCATCGGGCACGTCGACCTGGACGATGCCGGCGAAGGTGCCGGCGAGCAGCGCGAGCTGGCTGTCGACCCAGTTCCCGCCGTGCTCGTCGACGGCCGCGGCGAGAGCGGCGACGAGCCCGGGGCGGTCCTCGCCGATCGCGGTGAGCACGTAGGTGGTGGTCGGCGCGTGGGTGGTCATGCGCTCAGGGTAACCCCCGCGCGGCCGGACGCCGAGGGGTTCAGCCGCTCCGCCTGCTCAGACCCCGGACTTGAACAGCCCGTAGGTGTACGCGTCGTAGATCGCCTCCCAGGAGGCCTCGATGACGTTGGGGCCCACGCCCACGGTCTGGAACTCCAGCCCCCGCCCGGAGGTGCGCACCAGCACGCGGGTGGTGGCGTCCGTGCCGTGGTGGGCGTCGAGGATGCGCACCTTGAAGTCGCGCAGCTCGAACTCGTCGACCTCGGGGTGACGGTCGCGCAGCGCCGCGCGCAGCGCGAGGTCCAGGGCGTTGACCGGCCCGTTGCCCTCGGCGATCGCGACCTTCCGCTCGTGCGCGCCGTCGCCGTCGGCGAGCAGCTTGACCGTCGCCTCGCTCTCGAGGGTGCCGTCCCGGCCCAGCTGGGAGGTGGCCCGCCATGACTCGACGGTCGAGTAGCTGGGCACCTGGTCCAGGTGGTCCAGCAGCAGCAGCTCGAAGGAGGCGTCGGCCGCCTCGTAGGAGTAGCCCACCGCCTCGCGCTCCTTGACGGTCGCCGCGAGGCGCGAGAGGAGCTCGGGCTCCCCCGCGAGGTCGAAGCCCAGCTCGCGGCCCTTGAGCTCGATCGAGGCGCGGCCGGCCATGTCGGAGATGATCATCCGCATGTCATTACCCAGCTGCTGCGGGTCGGTGTGCTGGTACAGGTCGGGGTCGACGCGGATCGCGCTCGCGTGCAGGCCGGCCTTGTGCGCGAAGGCGCTCGCCCCCACGTACGGGGCCCGGGACCCCACCGGCATGTTCACGATCTCCCCGATCGCGTGCGCGATCCGGGTGGTCTCGGAGAGGGTCTCGGCGGGCAGCAGCTCCATGCCCATCTTCAGCTGCAGATCGGCCAGGAGGGTCACCAGATCGGCGTTGCCGGTGCGCTCCCCGTACCCGTTGATGCATCCCTGGACGTGGGTGATCCCCGCGCGCACCGCGGTGAGGGCGTTGGCCACCGCGCAGCCGGTGTCGTTGTGGGTGTGCGCGCCGAGCCGCGCATCGGCCGCACCGGCCCGTGCCAGACGGGCGCGGAGGTCCTCGATGATCTCGGTGACCTGGTGCGGGAGCATCCCGCCGTTGGTGTCGCACAGCACCAGCACCCCGGCGCCGGCCCGATGCGCGGCCAGCAGCACCGACATGGTGTAGTCGGGGTCGTGGAGGAAGCCGTCGAAGAAGTGCTCGGCGTCGACGAACACCTCGCGGCCGAGCGACACGAGGTGCGCGACCGTCTCCCCCACCATGGCGAGGTTCTCCTCGCCGGTGGTGCGCAGCGCACCGGTGACGTGTCGCAGATCCGACTTGGCCACGAGAGTGATCGTCGGGGCGCCGGAGTCGACGAGCGCGGCGACCTGCGGATCCTCCTGCACCGCGACGCCCGCCTTGCGGGTCGCGCCGAAGGCCGCGAGCCGGGCGTGATGCAGCTCGAGCTCACCGGCGGCGCGGGCGAAGAACTCCGTGTCCCGCGGGACGGCACCGGGCCACCCGCCCTCGATGTAGGTGACGCCGAGCTCGTCGAGATGCCGGGCGACGGCGAGCTTGTCGGCGACCGACAGCGTGAGGCCCTCCTGCTGGGAGCCGTCGCGCAGCGTGGTGTCGTAGAGGTGGAAGGCGCTGATCGGCGCGGTGGGCGCGGCGTGGGTGGTCATCATCGCCTCACACCAGCCGGGTCAGCCAGCCGTGCCGGTCCGGGACGCGGCCGTACTGGATGTCGGTGAGCTCCTGGCGCAGGGCGAGGGTGACCTCGCCGGAGCCGCCGTCGCCCACGGTCCAGGAGCCGCCGCGGGCGGCGAAGGAGCCGATCGGGTTGATGACGGCGGCGGTGCCGCAGGCGAACATCTCGGTGATCTCGCCGGTGCCGAGCTGGTCGAGCACCTCGCTCATCACCAGGCGCTGCTCGACCACCTCGAGGCCGCGGTCGGCGGCCAGGCGGAGGATCGAGGCGCGGGTGACCCCCTCGAGGATCGATCCGGTCAGGGCCGGGGTGAGCAGGCGGCCGTCCCGGGTGAGCGCGAAGACGTTCATCCCGGAGAGCTCGTCGATGCTGGCGTGGGTCTCGGAATCGAGGAAGAGCACCTCGTCGGCGCCGTTCTCCGCGGCCTCCCGCTTGCCCAGCAGCGAGGAGGCGTAGTTGCCGCCGCACTTGGCCGCGCCGGTGCCCCCGGCGCCCGCCCGGGCGTACTCGTCGGTGATCCACACGACCAGCGGCTGCACGCCGCGGGGGAAGTACGGACCGGCCGGCGAGGCGATGACGTAGTAGTCCACCGTCTGGGAGGCGCGCACGCCGAGGAACTCCTCGGAGGCGAACATGAAGGGCCGCAGGTACAGCGACTCCTCGCTCGTCGCCTTCGGCACCCACGGCTCGTCCGCCGCGGTGACCGCCCGCAGCGAGGCGAGGAAGTCCTCCACCGGGAGCTCGGGCAGGGCGAGCCGCCGCGCGGAGCGCTGCATGCGCTCGGCGTTCGCCTCCGGCCGGAAGGTCCACACCGAGCCGTCGGCATGGCGGAAGGCCTTCAGACCCTCGAAGATCTCCTGGCCGTAGTGCAGCACGGCCGCCGCCGGGGAGAGCTGCAGCGGCCCGTACGGCAGCACCGAGGACTCGCCCCACCCCGACTCCTCGGTCCAGCGGGCGTGGGCCATGAAGTCGGTGAAGTGGGTGCCGAACCCGGGGGCGGCGAGGACGCGGGCGCGCTCGTCGTCGGCGATGCGACGGACGGTGCTGGTCTGGGGGAAGTCGAGCGCGCTCACGGGATTCTCCTCGGTGCAGGTTTCAGGGTCAGTGTGACAGGGGGCCGGGGCTCAGCGCCCGGAGATCGCGGCGACCAGGGCATCCCCGATCTGTGCGGTGCCGCGTTCGGCGAGCTCCGGCGACCCGGCGCGGGCGGAGAGGTCGTTCTCGACCGCGGCGCGCACCGCGGCGGCCGGCTCGAGATGGCCCAGGTGGTCCAGCAGCAGCGCGACCGAGAGCACGGTGGCGGTGGGGTCGGCGAGATCCTTCCCGGCGATGTCCGGGGCCGAGCCGTGCACGGGCTCGAACATCGAGGGGAAGGCGCCGGTGGGGTTGATGTTGCCGCTCGCGGCGAGGCCGATGCCCCCGCCGACGGCGGCGGCGAGGTCGGTGACGATGTCGCCGAAGAGGTTGTCGGTGACGATCACGTCGAAGCGGGACGGATCCTGGACCAGGTAGATCATCATCGCGTCGACGTGCGCGTAGTCCACCTCGACCTCCGGGTGCTCGGCGCCCACCTGGTCGACGATGCGGCGGTAGAGGTGCCCCGCATGGACCAGCACGTTGTGCTTGTGGACGAGGGTGAGCTTCTTCCGGCGCCGCTCGGCCTGCTCGAAGGCGTAGCGGACCACCCGCTCGACCCCGACGGCGGTGTTCAGGGAGACCTCCGTGGCGACCTCGAGCTCGGTGCCGGTGCGCAGCGAGCCGCCGTTGCCGACGTACGGCCCCTCGGTGCCCTCGCGGACCACCACGAAATCCATCTCCCCCGGATTCGCCAGCGGGGAGGACACGCCCGGGACGAGCCGGGTGGGGCGCAGGTTCACGAAGTGGTCGAAGGCGAAGCGGAGCCTGAGCAGCAGGCCGCGCTCGAGCACGCCCGAGGGCACGCCCGGGTCGCCGACGGCGCCCAGGAGGATCGCATCGTGCTCGGCCAGGCGCGCCATGTCCTCGTCGGTGAGGGTCTCACCGGTGCGATGCCAGCGGCCCGCGCCGAGGTCGAAGTCGGTGGTCTCGACCTGCACGCCGACGGGCTCGAGGGCGGCGCGCAGCGCGCGCAGGCCCTGCGGCACGACCTCCTTGCCGATGCCGTCGCCCTCGATGACGGCCAGGCGCAGGGTGCGGGAAGCGGGGGTGCTCATGGGGAGTCTCCTCGAAGTGGTGGAGCGGCGGGTGATCAGTAGACGAGGTCGACGGCGTCGATCGAGCGGGCGTCGATCGCGGCGCCGAGCTCCTCGGCGAAGTCGCGGTCCACGCTCTCGTCGAGGTCGAGGACGACCAGCGCCTCCGCGCCCCGGGCGCTGCCCGCGCGGGAGACCTGCATGCCGGCGATGTTCACGCCGGCCTCGCCCAGGCGCAGCCCGTACTGGCCGATCAGGCCCGGGCCGTCCTCGTAGCGGATGATCAGCAGGTGGTCGCTCAGCGGGACGTCCAGCGCGTGGCCGAACACCTCGGTGAGCTTGTGCTCCTGGTCGACGCCGCTCAGCGTGCCGGAGACCGTGACGACCTCGCCGTCGCGCAGCGTGCCGCGCAGGGTGATGACGTTGCGGAAGCGCTCGGAGGTCTCGTCGGTGACCAGCTGCACGGTGATGCCGCGCTCCTCAGCGAGGACCGGGGCGTTGACGTAGCTGACCTGCTCGGTGACCACGGAGCGGAACACGCCGCGCAGGGCGGAGAGCTTCAGCGCGGTGACGTCCCGGGAGGCGATCTCGCCGTGCACCTCGATGTCCAGCAGCTCGGGCGACTCCCCCGCGAGGGCGGTGAAGAGCTGGCCGAGGCGATCGGCGAGGGCCACGCCGGGGCGCACCAGGTCGTCGATCGCACCGCCGGCGACGTTGACCGCATCGGGGACGAGCTCGCCGGCCAGTGCCAGGCGCACCGACTTCGCGACCGCGACGCCGGCCTTCTCCTGCGCCTCCGCCGTCGAGGCGCCGAGGTGCGGGGTGAGGGTGATGTTCTCGAGCTCGAGCAGGCGCTGGGCGCTCTCGGACGTCGCGGGCGGCTCCGAGGAGTACACGTCCAGGCCGGCGCCGGCGATGCGCCCGGTGCTGAGCGCCTCGTAGAGCGCGTCCTCGTCGATGAGGCCGCCGCGGGCGGCGTTGACGATGTGCAGGTTCGGCTTGGCGATCGCGAACTGCTCCGCGCCGATCAGCCCGGTGGTCTCCGGGGTCTTCGGCATGTGCACGGTGACCACGTCGGAGCTGCGCATGAGCTCGTCGAGCTCGACCACGCGGGCCCCGAGCTCGGCGGCCCGGGCATGGTTGACGTAGGGGTCGTAGGCCAGCAACGTCACGCCGAAGGGGCGCAGGCGCTCGGCGACCAGCTGGCCGATCCGGCCGAAGCCGACGACGCCGACGGTCTTCTCCAGCAGCTCGACGCCGGTGAGCTGCTTGCGCTCCCAGCGACCGGCCTTGACGGAGGCGTCGGCCCGGCCCAGGTTGCGCAGCGAGGAGAGGATCAGCGTGATCGCGAGCTCCGCGGCGGAGACGATGTTCGAGGTGGGGGCGTTGATCACCATGACGCCCGCGGCGGTGGCGGCGTCCACGTCGACGTTGTCCAGGCCCACGCCGGCGCGGGCGACGACCTTGAGCTGGGAGGCGGCGGCGTAGACCTCGGCATCGACCTGGGTCGCGGAGCGGACCAGCAGGGCGTCGGCGTCCGCGATCGCGGCCAGCAGCGCCGGCCTGTCGGTGCCGTCGACATTCCTGATCTCGACCTCGGGCCCCAGGACCTCGACGGTCGCGGGCGACAGCTCTTCGGCGATGAGCACGACAGGACGCGTCACGGAAACTCCTCCAGTACGGATAGCGGTCGTCGCGCGCATCCTCGAGGGCGACGTGTACGGGAACAGCCTAAACCCCTGTCCGCCATGCGGTCACCGCAGTCAGGATGCGAGATGTGGGCAGGCGTCCTCACCGGCGGATCGGCCGACCGCCAGCATGCGGAACGGCGGCGGGTGCACCTCGTGGGTGCACCCGCCGCCGCTGCTCAGGGCGTCGCTCAGCGCGCGGCGCTGCCCTCGACGTAGTCCGAGTCGATGGCCTGGGCGCTCCACGCGAACATCTTGCGCAGGTCCTTGCCGACCGTCTCGATCGGGTGGGCGGCCTCCTTCTCGCGCAGCTCCTTGAACTCCGCGGCGCCGTTGTCCTGGTCATCGATGAAGCGCTTCGCGAAGGCACCGGACTGGATGTCCGAGAGGATCGCCTTCATGTCGGCCTTCGTCTGCTCGGTGACCACGCGGGGGCCGGAGACGTAGTCGCCGTACTCGGCGGTGTCGGAGATCGACCAGCGCTGCTTGGCGATGCCGCCCTCGTGCATGAGGTCGACGATGAGCTTGAGCTCGTGCAGCACCTCGAAGTAGGCGATCTCGGGCTGGTAGCCCGCCTCGGTGAGGGTCTCGAAGCCGGCCTGGACCAGGTGGCTCATGCCGCCGCAGAGCACGGCCTGCTCACCGAACAGGTCGGTCTCGGTCTCCTCGGTGAAGGTGGTCTTGATGACGCCGGCGCGGGTGCCGCCGATGCCCTTGGCGTAGGAGAGGGCCAGGTCCCAGGCCGAGCCGCTCGCGTCCTGCTCGACGGCGACGATGTCCGGGATGCCGCGGCCGGCGACGAACTCGCGGCGCACGGTGTGGCCCGGCGCCTTCGGCGCGATCAGCAGCACGTCGACGCCCGCGGGGGCCTCGATGTAGCCGAAGCGGATGTTGAAGCCGTGGGCGAAGGCGAGCGCCTTGCCCTCGCCCAGGTGGGGCTGGATCGACTCGCTGTACACCTTCCGCTGATCCTGGTCCGGGGTGAGGATCATGATCAGATCGGCCCACTCGGCGACCTCCGCGACGGTGCCGACGGCGAGGCCCTCCTCCTCGGCCTTGGCGGCGGACTTCGAGCCCTCGCGCAGGCCCACGCGGACCTCGACGCCGCTGTCGCGCAGGTTCAGCGCGTGGGCATGGCCCTGGGAGCCGAAGCCGACGACAGCGACCTTCTTGCCCTGGATGATGGACAGGTCGGCGTTGTCGTCGTAGAAGATCTCAGCCACGATGTGCTCCTTCGTTGTGGGGTGCGGGCGACGGGTCGATCCTATCGCCCAGTGTCTTACGTCGTGAGAGTCGGTCTCTGGATGTGGGATGCGGGTGCGGTGGACGCGGCCCGCGGTCAGGACAGCAGGCTGCGGTCCGTGATCGCGCGCCCGCCGCGGCCGATGGCGACCTCGCCGGACTTCACGATCTCGCGGATGCCGAAGGACTCGAGCATCCCCAGCAGCGCGGTGAGCTTGTCCTGCGTGCCGGTCGCCTCGATGGTGACCGAATCAGCCGCCGCGTCGACCACCTTCGCGCGGAACATCTGCACGATCTCGAGCACCGGGGTGCGGGAGGAGTTGTCCGCGGTGACCTTGATGAGGATGAGCTCGCGCTGGACGGTGGAGCGGGCGTCGAGCTGGACGATCTTCAGCACGTTCACCAGCTTGTTGAGCTGCTTGGTGATCTGCTCGAGGCGTCGCTGGTCGACGTCGACGACCACCGTGATGCGGGAGATCTCCGGGTGCTCGGTCGGACCCACCGCGAGCGAGGAGATGTTGTACCCGCGGCGCGAGAACAGCGCGGTGACCCGGGTGAGGACGCCGGGCTTGTTCTCCACCAGCACCGAGAGCGTCTGGCTGTCCGGGGTCATCACGTAGTCCGACGTGTGCGTCGTGTTCGGTGTGTGCGTGCTCATGCTCAGATGTCCCTCTCCCACTCGGGGCTCATGCCCTGGGCGATCTGGATCTCGTCGTTGGAGACCCCGGCCGGCACCATCGGCCACACCATGGCGTCGGCGCTGACGGTGAAGTCCACGACCACGGGCCGGTCGTTGATCTCCATCGCCTGGCGGATGGTCTCGTCGATGTCCTCGTCCCGCTCGCACCGCAGCCCGGCGCAGCCGTAGGCGTCGGCGAGCTTGACGAAGTCGGGGATGCGGCGGGTGCCGTGACCGGTGTTGAGGTCGGTGTTGGAGTAGCGCTGGTCGTAGAACAGGTTCTGCCACTGGCGCACCATGCCGAGGCTCGAGTTGTTGATGACCGCGACCTTGATCGGGATGTCGTTGATGACGCAGGTGGCGAGCTCCTGGTTGGTCATCTGGAAGCATCCGTCGCCGTCGATCGCCCACACCACCTTGTCGGGCATGCCCGTCTTCGCGCCCATCGCCGCGGGCACCGAGTAGCCCATCGTGCCCAGGCCCCCGGAGTTCAGCCAGGTGCGCGGGTGCTCGTAGCGGATGAACTGGCTGGACCACATCTGGTGCTGGCCCACGCCTGCCACGTAGATCGACTCGGGCCCGGAGATCTCGCTGAGGCGCGAGATCACCTTCTGCGGGGCGGTGAAGCCGTCGGCCGTCTCCGTCCAGCCCAGCGGGTAGTTCTCCCGCAGCATGTCCAGGGTGTTCCACCAGCCGGCGTAGTCCCGCGGATCGCCCTGGTCCAGGCGCGTGCGCACCTCGGCGGTCAGGGCCCGGGCGACATCCGCCGCCTGGCCGACGATCGGGACATCGGCCACCACGTTCTTGGAGATCTCCGCGGGGTCGACATCGGCGTGGACCACCTTCGCGTTCGGGGCGAAGGAGTCCAGGCGTCCCGTGACGCGGTCGTCGAACCGGGCGCCGATCGCGACGATGAGGTCCGCGCGCTGCAGCGCGGAGACCGCGGCGACGGTGCCGTGCATGCCCGGCATGCCCAGGTGGCTCGGGTGCGAATCCGGCAGCGCGCCGCGCGCCATGAGGGTGGTCATGAACGGGATGCCGGAGGCGTCCACCAGCTCGCGCACCTCTTCGGTGGCGTCGCCGCGCAGCACTCCCCCGCCGAGCAGGAACACCGGCCGCTTGGACTCCAGCATCAGCGCGGCCGCCTCGCGGATCTGCTTGCTGTGGGGCCGGGAGTCGGGCCGGTAGCCGGGCAGGTCGAGCGCCTCGGGCCACGTGAAGGTGGTCTGCCCCTGCTGGGCGTCCTTGGTGACGTCGACGAGCACCACGCCGGGCCGCCCGGTGGAGGCGATGTGGAACGCCTGCTTGATGACCTGCGGGATCTCGTCCGCGTCGGAGACCAGGAAGTTGTGCTTGGTCACCGGCATCGTCATGCCGACGATGTCCGCCTCCTGGAAGGCGTCGGTGCCGATGAACTCCGAGCCGACCTGGCCGGTGATCGCGACCATCGGGATGGAATCCATCTGGGCGTCCGCGATCGCGGTGATGAGGTTCGTGGCGCCGGGGCCGGAGGTGGCCAGGCACACGCCGACCTTGCCGGTGGCGTGGGCGTAGCCGCTCGCGGCGTGGCCGGCGCCCTGCTCGTGGCGGACCAGCACGTGGCGCAGGCCCTCCGCGTCCATCAGCGGGTCGTAGGTGGGCAGGATGGCACCGCCGGGAAGGCCGAAGACGACCTCTGCCCCGGCGTGCTTGAGGGACTCGACCAGCGCCTGCGCGCCGGTCATCTGCTGTCCGGTCATCGGAACTCCTTCGTCGTCTCGGACGGTGGGCGTGGCGGGGAACTGCTGCGGTGCGCTGCTGCGGCGGCGCTCCTCTGCGGCGATCTCCGATCCCTCCCGGCCCTGCCCCGCTCCGGGACACGAAAAAGCCCCTCCGCCTGGGGCTCGGGGAGGGGCGCGGATGACAGCTCGTAGTAGACGAGTGGGCGTCAGCCGCGCTCGGGAACTACGAGAAGGATCGTCTGCATGCACCCCACCATAGGTGCACCCCGGCGCCCCGGGCCACCTGTCCGGATCGCGAGACCCCGCCGGACTGCGCTCCGCCGCACGGGCGGCGACCTCGGGCCCGACGAAGGTCCTGCGCACGGCGCCGAACCGCTTCTACCGTATGAGCGAGGCCACCCGCGCCAGAGAGGACCGTGAGCACTCGTCATGACCACCACCGGCCATTCACCGCTCGCCCCCGCCGCCGGCACCCGCATGCCGGCCGGCACCCGCGTCGTCGTCGTCGGCGGCGGCATGACCGGACACCGCGTGGCGGCCCGGCTGCAGTCCCAGGACCCCGACGGGGACTGGACGCTCACCGTGATCGGGGAGGAGGCCCACGCCCCCTACGACCGGGTGCACCTCTCGACGTGGTTCGGCCACCGCCGCGCCGAGATGCTCGCGCTCGACCCCGGTGTGTGGGCCGACCCGCGGATCACCCTTCTCACCGGAGACGCCGCCGCCGGCGTGGACCGAGCCGCCCGCACGGTGACCTGCTCCTCCGGCACCGTCCACGAGTACGACCGGCTCGTGCTGGCCACCGGCTCCTGGGCCTGGGCGCCGCGCGCGGAGGGCAGGGACCTCCCCGGGGCCTTCAGCTATCGCACGGTCGACGACGTCCGGGCTCTCGCGGACTGGGTCGCCGAGAGGGGCGAGAGGCTCGGCCGCCGGGTGCGGGGCGTCGTGGTCGGCGGCGGGGTGCTCGGCCTCGAGGCCGCCGCGGCGCTGCAGGACCTCGGCGCCCACAGCACCGTGGTCGAGTTCGCCGATCGGCTCATGGCCGTCCAGCTCGACGACGGCGGCGGGGAGATGCTCCGGCTCCTCGTCGAGGACCGGGGCATCGAGGTGCGCACCGGCGTGGGCGCCGCCGCGTTCCGCCCCGCGGACGACGGCGCGATGGGCATCGCCGAGCTCACCGACGGCAGCGAGCTGACCGCCGATGTGGTCGTCTTCTCGACCGGGATCCGGCCCCGGGATCGGCTCGGCCGCGAGGCCGGTCTCGCGATCGCCGATCGCGGCGGCATCGTGGTGGGCGAGAGCTGCCAGACCTCGGATCCGGACATCTGGGCGATCGGCGAGTGCGCGTCGTTCGACGGAGTGTGCGCGGGCCTCATCGCTCCGGGCAACGACATGGCCGACGTGGTCGCCGACCGCTTCCTCGGCGGAACCCGCACCCACCATCGCGCCGACGACGGCACCAAGCTCAAGGGCGTGGGCGTGGAGGCCGCCGCCTTCGGGGACGTCAACGCCATGACGCCGGACGCGCTCGAGGTCTCCTTCGTGGACCCCGTGCACCGTCAGTACCGCAAGCTCGTGATGAGCGACGACGCGACGACGCTGCTCGGCGGCGTGTTCGTGGGCGACATCAGCCTGTATGCACAGCTGCGACCGCTCAGCGGTCGGCCTCTCGGCGCGGATCCGTCCGCGGTGATCGCCCCGGAGGGCGGCGGCGACGCGCTCTCGGGCGCCGAGCTGCCGGACGACGCCGTGGTCTGCTCGTGCAACAACGTCGTGGCCGGCACCATCCGCCGGGCCGTGAACGAGCAGGGCTGCCACAGCATCGGCGCGCTCAAGGAGCGCACCACCGCCGGGACGGTGTGCGGCTCGTGCGTCCCCACCCTCACCACGCTGCTGACTCAGGAGCTGACCAAGGCCGGCGTCGAGGTGTCGCGCGCCCTGTGCGAGCACTTCGATCACTCCCGCGCGGAGCTCTACGGACTCGTCGAGGCCGGAGGTCAGGAGACGTTCACCGAGGTCGTCGCCGCACACGGCACCGGGCCGGGGCGCGGCTGTGCGGTGTGCCGACCCACCGTCGCCTCGATCCTGTCCTCCCTCGGGGCGTTCACCGGGCGCCGGCACAACCCGGTGGGCCGCCAGCTCGGCTCGCTGCAGGACACCAACGATCACGTCATGGCGAACATCCAGAAGGACGGCACCTACTCGGTGATCCCCGCGATGCCCGCGGGTGAGGTCACTGCCGAGAAGCTGCTCGTCTTCGCCCAGGTCGCGAAGGATCACGGCCTGTACGTGAAGGTCAACGGCGCCCAGCGGATCGGCATGTTCGGTGCCCGCCTCGAGCAGCTTCCCGAGATCTGGGAGCGCCTGGTGGCGGCCGGCTTCGAGTCCGGGCACGCCTACGGCAAATCGCTGAGGATGGTGAAGTCGTGCCTGGGCACCAACTGGTGCCGCTACGGCGTGGGCGACTCGACCGCGATGGCCGCGCACCTCGAGCGGCGCTACCGCGGCCTGCGCTCGCCCCACAAGATCAAGATCGGCGTCTCCGGCTGCGCGCGCGAGTGCGCCGAGGCCCAGGCGAAGGACGTCGGCGTGATCGCCACCCACCGCGGGTGGAACCTCTACGTCGGCGGCAACGGCGGCGCCCAGCCCGCCCACGCCCAGCTGCTCGTCGAGGACCTCGACGACGAGACCCTGCAGCGCTGCATCGACCGCTTCCTCATCCTCTACATCCGCGAGGCGGACAAGCTCCAGCGCACCGCGCGCTGGGTCGAGCAGTACCCCGGCGGGATAGACGCGCTGCGGCGCGTGGTCGTCGAGGACTCCCTCGGCATCGGCGAGGAGCTCGAGGCGGCCATGCAGCGCCACACCGACACCTACGTCGACGAATGGGCCGAGGCGGTGCGCGATCCGGAGCGCCGCGCGAAGTTCGTCTCCTTCATCAACGCCCCGGACCTGCACGACTCCACGCTGCGCTACGTGATCGAGCGCGAGCAGGTGCGCCCGGCCCGCCCCGAGGACGATCCGGATGCCACCTTCCCGACCCCGTGCGCCGCGAAGGAGCACGCGCTCGCCGGGGCCGCCCACCTCTCGCAGGAGGACCAGTGATGACCATCCCCGCCGATGCCTTCGTGCCGATCTGCGCCGCCTCCGCGCTGACGCCCGAGCGCGGCACCGCCGCCCTGCTGCCGGACGGCACCCAGATCGCGGTGTTCCTGCTGGACGACGGCAGTGTGCGCGCCGTCCAGCAGCACGACCCCTACTCCGGTGCGAACGTCCTGTCCCGAGGGCTCGTGGGCACGCACCTGCGCGCGGGCGAGGGCGAGGAGCCGGGACGGCTCGTCCCCACCCTGTCCTCGCCCATGTACAAGCAGAGCTGGGATCTGGACACCGGCGAGGTGCTCGATGCGGGCGGCGGGGAGCCGCTGTCGATCGCCGTGCACGATGTCGTGGTCCGCAGCGGCCAGGTGCGCGTCGCGCCGCGCCCGCGTCCCGCGCCGGGCGGCGACGCATGAGCGCGCTGACCGCTGCCCGGCTCGAGCCCGGCGAGGTCGCTCTGGTGGGCGGCGGGCCGGGGGCCGAGGATCTCATCACGGTGCGTGGGCTGCATCTGCTGCGACAGGCCGACGTGGTGGTCGCGGACCGGCTCGGCCCGCGCTCCCTGCTCGAGGAGCTCGGCGGAGAGATCGAGGTGATCGATGTGGGCAAGCGGCCCGGCGCCCACTCCCTCGCCCAGTCACGGATCGGCGAGCTGCTGGTCGAGCGGGCGCTCGCGGGGCAGCGGGTGGTGCGGCTGAAGGGCGGGGACCCCTTCGTGCTCGGGCGGGGCGGCGAGGAGGTCCTCGCCTGCCGGGCCGCCGGGGTCCCGGTGCAGGTGGTGCCCGGGGTGACATCCGCGCTCGCCGGTCCCGCCGCCGGCGAGGTGCCCGTCACCCATCGCGGCACCGCCGTCGCCGTGCACATCGTCAACGCCCACGGCGACCTGGGCCCCGCGGATCTCGCGGCCCTGCGGGATCCGGGCACCACGACCGTGCTCATGATGGGTGTGGGGTGGTTGCCGCGCCTCGTCTCCCAGGCGCTGCTGAACGGCGTCGATCCCTCCACTCCGGTCGCCGTGGTGCAGGACGCGACGCTCGCCGGGCAGCGGCGCGTGCACGGGGATCTCGGCAGCATCGACCGGATCGTCGCCGAGGCGGGTCTCGGCCATCCCGCGGTGATCATCGTGGGCCGCACCGCGGCCGAGGGCTTCCTCGGCGCGCCCGTGCCCGTTCCCGCGCAGGGCGCGGGCCGGGAGGCGCTCGTGCCGGAGGCGGTGGCTCAGACCGCGCCCGGCTCCCCTGCTCCGGTTCTCCTGGGGTGTTCGCACGGCACCCGCTCCCGGGAGGGGCGCGACGTGATCCGTGGGCTGCTGCGGCGCATCGCACGGCATGCGCCGGGCGGGGTGCGGGAGGCGTTCGTGGACGTGCAGTCGCCGGACATCGCCGAGGTGGTCTCCGCCCATGCCGAGGCGGCCGAGACCCGCACGCGGGAGTCTGCGGAGGTGCAGGCGGTGGTGGTGCCGCTGCTGCTCTCGCTCGGCCACCACGTCAAGGACGACATCGCCGGAGCGGTCGCGGGCCGGGCTGCGGTCGCCGCCGCGCCGCTCGGCCCGGACCCGCGCCTGGCCGAGGTGATGGCACAGCGCCTCGCGGAGATGGGGCTCCGTCCGGGCGACGCGGTGGTGATGGCGGGCTCCGGCACCCGGGATCCCGAGGGGGTCGAGCAGGTCCGGACGATGGCCCGCCTGCTCGGCCGCAGGCTCGGCCGAGAGGTCGCACCGGCCTTCGCCTACGCCGCGAGCCCGAGCGTCGAGGAGGCCGTCGCGTCGGTGCGCGAGCGGCAGCGCAGCGGGGAGCTGCCCGGCACCCGGGTCGTGATCGCGAGCTATGTGCTGGCGCCCGGGCACTTCCACGACCTCGTGCGCGCGGCGGGCGCCGACGCGGTCAGCGCTCCGCTCGGGGACCACGAGCTCGTCGCCGAGGTCGCGCTCGAGCGCTACGAGGCCTCCCTCGGCGCCTGAGCCGGAGGCGACGGCGCCCGCCTCCCTGCGCGGGGAGGCGGGCGCCGCGGGTGGGACGGCGCTCAGTCCAGCGGACGGCGGGTCGCGCCGTAGGTCGCCGAGCGCACCAGGTGCGCGTAGACCTTGAGGGCCTGGGAGACCTGGCGCTCGCGGTGCTCGGGGCGCCAGGGCAGCGCCCCCTTCGCCTCGCGGCGCCGGGCGAGCTCGTCCTCGGGGACCTCGAGCTCGAGCAGGCGCTTGTCCACGTCGATGACGATCTTGTCGCCGTCCTCGATGAGGCCGATGAGGCCGCCCTCGGCGGCCTCCGGGGAGATGTGCCCGATGGAGACGCCGCTGGTTCCGCCGGAGAATCGGCCATCGGTGATCAGCGCGCAGGTCTTGCCCAGCCCTCGTCCCTTGAGGAACGAGGTCGGGTAGAGCATCTCCTGCATGCCGGGACCGCCCTGGGGGCCCTCGTAGCGGATCACCACGACATCGCCGGCCTTGACGGTCTTGTCGAGGATCTTCTGGACCGCCTCCTCCTGGGAGTCGCACACCACCGCGGTGCCCTCGAAGTGGAAGAGGTCCTCGGTGACGCCGGCGGTCTTGAACACGGCGCCGTCGCGGGCGAGGTTGCCCTTGAGCACGGCGAGGCCGCCGTCCTTGGTGTGGGCGTGCGGGACCGCGCGGACCACGCCCTCCTCACCGTCCAGGTCGAGCTCGTCCCAGGTGTTCGTGGTCGAGAACGCCTGGGTGGTGCGCACCCCGCCGGGTGCGGCATGGAACAGGGCCTCGGCCTTCTTCGAGGCCGTCCCGCTGCGCACGTCCCACTCGGCCAGCCAGCTGGCCAGGTCGGGCGAGTGGACGGTGTGGATGGTGTGGTCCAGCAGCCCGGCGCGGTCGAGCTCGCCGAGGATCGCGGGGATGCCGCCGGCGCGGTGGACGTCCTCCACGTGCGCGGTGCCGTTGGGTGCCACCTTCGACAGCGTGGGCACGAGGCGGGAGATGCGGTCGATGTCGTCGAGGCCGAAGTCGACCCCGCCCTCGATCGCGACGGCGAGGATGTGCAGGATCGTGTTCGTCGAGCCGCCCATCGCGACGTCCATGGCCATCGCGTTGGAGAACGCGGCCTTGGTGGCGATCGAGCGCGGCAGGACGGATTCGTCGCCGTCCTCGTAGTAGCGCTTCGCGAGGTCGACGATCTTCCGGCCGGCCTCGAGGAACAGCTCCCTGCGGAAGGCGTGGGTGGCCAGGGTGGTGCCGTTGCCGGGCAGGGACAGGCCGAGCACCTCGGTGAGGCAGTTCATGGAGTTCGCGGTGAACATGCCCGAGCAGGAGCCGCAGGTGGGGCAGGCGTTCTCCTCGACCTCGGCGAGCTGCGCATCGGTGATGGAGTCGTCGGCGCTGAGCGCCATCGCGTCGACCAGGTCGATGCGGTGCTCGGTGACGCCCTCGATCGGCTTGCCGGATTCGGAGGGCCCGCCGGAGACGAAGATGACGGGGATGTTCAGCCGCATCGCGGCCATCATGTGGCCGGGCGTGATCTTGTCGCAGTTGGAGATGCACACCAGGGCGTCGGCCGTGTGGGCGTTGACCATGTACTCGATGGAGTCGGCGATGATGTCGCGGCTGGGCAGCGAGTAGAGCATGCCGCCGTGGCCCATCGCGATGCCGTCGTCCACGGCGATGGTGTTGAACTCCTTGGAGACGCCGCCGGCCTCCGCGATCGCCCCCGCGACCAGGTCCCCCATGTTCTTGAGGTGGACGTGGCCCGGCACGAACTGCGTGTACGAGTTCGCGATCGCGATGATCGGCTTGCCGAAGTCGCCGCTCTTCATGCCGGTGGCGCGCCAGAGTGCGCGGGCGCCGGCCATGTTGCGGCCGTGGGTCGAGGTACGGGAACGAAGAGGACGCATGGCGTCATGCTACGCCGCCATGCGAGATGCGGGTGTCACCATCCGGACAGCGGACGGCCGGGCCGGCGAGAGCCGGACGAGCCCCCAGCGGGCCGCCCGTCTCGGCCCCCGATGCTGGTCAGGCCCCGGTCGGCTGGGTCGGCGCGGGGTCGCCGCTCTCCCACCCGTCGGTGTCCGGGGCGCCCATCGGCGAGCTGAGATCCTCGTCATGGTGCTCCGCGCGGACCGGGAAGCCCGGATCCTCGGCAAGTCGGCGGTGCAGCTCCGCCAGGCGCAGCTCCTCGGTCGCGGTCCGCTCGTGCGCGGCAGCGACCTGCTCCGCGGTCGGCTCGTGGTCGCGCATGCCCACCTGGAGCTCGGGCTCGACCTCGGTGAGCGCGCCGACGCTCACGCGGTAGCGGTGGCGGAGGATCTCCAGGCGCAGCACCCGTGCCAGGAAGTAGATGCCGAGCAGGTTCGGGACGGCCATGAGGAAGAACATGGCGTCCGAGAACGCGATGACGGAGTCCAGCGAGATCGCGGCGCCGACGACGATCGCGAGCACCCAGGCGAGGCGGAAGGTCGTCCGCACCCGGGCACGGTTGCCGAAGAGGTACATCGCGTTGAGCTCGCCGTAGTACGAGTAGGCGAGGATCGTGGAGAACCCGAACAGGGCCACGGCGATGGTCAGGAGGATCGGGAACCAGGCGGTCACGGTGGCGAAGGCGCTCGCGGTGAGCGCGACGCCGTCCTCCGCACCGCTGGTGTGCACGCCGGTGACCACGATCGCGAGCGCGGTGAGCATGCAGATGCCGACCGAGTCGATCAGCGGCTCCCACATCGCTGTGAAGCCCTCGGTGGCGGGCTCGCTCGTCTTCGAGGCGCTGTGGGCCATCCCGGCGGAGCCCACCCCGGCGGCGTTGGAGAACAGGGCGCGCTGGATGCCGATCACCGCGACGCCGATGATGCCTCCGGTGACGCCGTCGGCCGTGAAGGCGCCGGTGACGATCTGGCCCAGCGCCTGGGGCAGGGCGGTGACGTTGACGACCAGGATGAGCAGGATGCATGCGGTGTACAGCACGGCCATCGCCGGCGTGAGCGCCGAGGTCCAGCGGGCGATCGACTTCACGCCGCCGAGGATCACCGCGGCGGTGAGGACCGCCACCACCACGCCGATGATCCAGCCGTTGGACTGGAGGGCCTCGCTGCCGGTCGCCCCGGCCACGATCATCGCCACCTGGTTGGACTGGAAGAGGTTGCCGGCGCCGAACACGCCGACCAGGGCGAAGACGGCGTACAGCACCGCGAGCACGCGGCCCAGGCGCCGGCGGCCGATCGAGGCCAGCCCGTCACGCAGGTAGTGCATGGGCCCGCCCTCGGTGGTGCCGTCCGCGTTGACCCTGCGGAACATGACGCCGAGGGTGGCCTCGGCCATCTTCACGCTCATCGACAGGACCCCGAACAGCGCGATCCACAGCGCGGCGCCGGGGCCGCCCGCCGAGATCGCCACGGCGACGCCGGCGATGTTGCCGAGGCCGACGGTGCCGGAGAGCTCGGTGGCCAGCGCCTGGTAGCTCGAGACCTCGCCGGGGTCGGTCTTCGCGGTGTAGCGGCCGCGGATCACCTGGATCGAGTGCCGCAGGCCGGTGATCGGCTGGAAGCGCAGCCAGACGGTGAGGAAGAGGGCGGCGGCCATCAGCCACACGACGATGACGGGGATCCCCCCGAAGACCGGGACCTCGAAGAACACGACGGCGCTGAGCCAGTTCGCGATCGGGCCGAAGAACCTCTCCACGGCGGCGTCAATACCTGTCATCGGGCGTGCGCTCCTCCGGCGGCCGGGCCGCCTGCGGGTCGGGTCGGTGACGCCGCCGCCGTCACCGGGAGGGCCGGGAGGCGCGGGCGTCAGGGAGCTGTCGACTGTACAGACGCTGAGTTACCGACAAGTCATCGCCGGGCAACGGCGGGAACACACTCATCTCTGCTGGTCAGGCGGGCCATCTGCGAACTGCATGCAGCGTTTGTCCGACAATCCCACGCCCTGACAATTTACGAAGTCTTGACGTTCGAGGTGCGGGCGTTCACAGGCGGGACCGTGTCCCTGTCACACGGCGCACACCGGCCCGGGAGCGCGCGGGAGCAGGCGCGGACGCCGCAGCGCCCGGCACCGTCGGAAGGACGGCGCCGGGCGCTGCGGTGTTCGGGCGGCGGCGAGCCGCCGAGGGAGGATGCTCAGCTGACGCCGAGCTTCTCCATGATGATCTCGCGCACGCGGCCGGCGTCGGCCTGACCGCGGGTGGCCTTCATGATCGGGCCGATCAGCGCGCCGATCGCCTGGACCTTGCCGCCCTGGATCTTGGCGACCACGTCCGGGTTGTCGGCGATCGCCTGGTCCACCGCGCCGGTGAGCACGGAGTCGTCGGAGACCACGGCGAGGCCCTCGGACTCGACGATCGCGGCCGGGTCGCCCTGGCCGTCGAGCACCTTGGTCAGCACCTGCTTGGCGATCTTGTCGTTGATCTTCTTGGCGTCGACCAGGCCCTGCAGCTCGGCGATCTGCGCGGGAGCGGCCGCGAGCTCCGCGAGCTCGATGTCGCGGTCCTTCGCGATGCGGGCCAGCTCGCCCATCCACCACTTGCGGGCGCTCTGGGCGCTCGCGCCGGCGGCGACGGTCGCCTCGATGAGGTCCAGGGCGTCGGCGTTGATGACGTCGCGCATCTCGAGATCGGTGAACCCCCACTCCCCCAGCAGCCGGCGGCGGCGCGCGGCGGGCAGCTCGGGCAGGCTCGAGCGGATCTCCTCGACCCATTCGCGGCTCGGCGCGACGGGCACCAGATCCGGCTCGGGGAAGTAGCGGTAGTCCTCGGCGTCGGACTTCGGCCGGCCCGAGGAGGTGCCGCCGGTGTCCTCGTGGAAGTGGCGGGTCTCCTGGACGATCTCCTGCCCGGCGTCGAGCAGGCCCGCCTGGCGGGAGATCTCGTAGCGCACCGTGCGCTCGATGGAGCGGAAGGAGTTGACGTTCTTCGTCTCGGTGCGGGTGCCGAGCGGCGCCTGGGCGTTCTCGCGCAGGGAGACGTTGACGTCGGCGCGGACGTTGCCGCGCTCCATCCGCGCCTCGGAGACGTCCAGGGCCCGGAAGATGTCGCGCAGGGTGCGCACGTAGGCGGCGGCGACCTCGGGGGCGCGCCCCTTGGTGTCCGGGATCGGCCGGGTGACGATCTCCACCAGCGGGACGCCGGCGCGGTTGTAGTCCACCTGGGAGTGGGTCGCGCCGTGGATGCGGCCGGTCGCGCCGCCGACGTGGGTGTTCTTGCCCGCGTCCTCCTCCATGTGGGCGCGCTCGATCTCGACGCGCACGATCTCCCCGTCCTCGAGCTCCACGTCGACCCAGCCGTCGAAGGCGATGGGCTCGTCATACTGCGAGGTCTGGAAGTTCTTGGTGAGGTCCGGGTAGAAGTACTGCTTGCGCGCGAAGCGGCAGTTCTCGGCGATCTCGCAGTTCAGCGCCAGGCCGATGCGGATCGCGTACTCGATGGCCTTGCGGTTGACCACCGGCAGCGCGCCGGGCAGGCCCAGCGAGGTGGGGGTGATGGCCGTGTTCGGCTCGGCGGCGAAGATGTTGGGCGCGCCGTCGAACATCTTGGTGGCGGTGCCGAGCTCGACGTGGACCTCGATGCCGAGCACCGGGTCGAAGCGGGAGACGGCCTCGTCGTAGTCGACGAGCTCGATATCGGTGGCGGTCATCAGTGCGCTCCTCCTGCGAGCTCGGGGGCCTTGGCCAGCAGCGGGCCGCCCCAGGCATCCTCGAGCAGCGCCTCCAGGGCGCCGCCCACGCGGTACAGGCGCTCGTCGGCGCGGGCCGGGGCGAGGAACTGGATGCCGGCGGGCAGGCCGTCCTCGGCCAGGCCCGAGGGCAGGGAGATGCCCGGGACGCCGGCGAGGTTGGCGGGGATGGTGGCGATGTCGTTCATGTACATCGCGGTGGGGTCGTCGATCTTCTCGCCGAGGCGGAAGGCGACGGTGGGCGAGGTCGGCGAGGCGAGCACGTCGACCTGCTCGAAGGCGGCGGCGAAGTCGCGCTGCACGAGGGTGCGGACCTTCTGGGCGCTGCCGTAGTAGGCGTCGTAGTAGCCGGCCGAGAGGGCGTAGGTGCCCAGCAGGATGCGGCGCTTGACCTCGTCGCCGAAACCGGCGCCGCGGGTGGCCTTCATGACGGACTCGGCGGTGGGGCTCTCCTCGGGCACGACGCGCAGCCCGAAGCGCATGCCGTCGAACTTGGCGAGGTTGGAGGACGCCTCCGAGGGCATGATCAGGTAGTAGGCGCCGAGCGCGTACTGGAAGTTCGGGCAGGAGATGCGCACGATCTCGGCGCCGGCCTGCTCGAGCTGGGCGAGGGACTCGGTGAAGCGGGCGCGGACCTCGGGGGCGAAGCCCTCGCCTTCGAGCTCCTCGATCACGCCCACGCGCAGCCCCTTGACGTCCCGGTGGCGGGCGGCCTCGGCGAAGCCGCCGACGGGCTCGGGCAGCGAGGTCGAGTCCAGCGGGTCGTGACCGGCGATCAGCTCGTGCAGGAGGGCCGCGTCCTCGACGGTGCGGGTGACGGGCCCGGCCTGGTCCAGGGAGCTGGCCATGGCGATCAGCCCGTAGCGGGAGACGGAGCCGTAGGTGGGCTTGACGCCCACGGTGCCGGTGGCGGCGCCGGGCTGGCGGATCGAACCGCCGGTGTCGGTGCCGATCGCGAGCGGCGCCTCGTACGCGCCCACCGCTGCGGCGGAGCCGCCGCCGGAGCCGCCGGGGATGCGGTCGCGGTCCCAGGGGTTGCGGGTGGGGCCGAAGGCGCTGGTCTCGGTGGAGGAGCCCATCGCGAACTCGTCCATGTTGGTCTTGCCGAGGATCGGCAGGCCCGCGGCGCGGAGCTTCTCGACGAGGGTCGCGTCGTACGGCGGGACCCAGCCCTCGAGGATCTTGGAGCCGGCGGTGGTGGGCTGGCCCTCGGTGACCACGACGTCCTTGACGGCGACGGGCACACCGGCGAGCGCGGGCAGCTCCTCCCCGGCGGCGCGGCGGGAGTCCACCTCGCGGGAGGAGGTCAGGGCCGCCTCCTCGTCGACGTGGAGGAAGGCACCGAGATCGCCGTCGACGGCGGCGATGCGGTCCAGGTGGGCGCGGGTGAGCTCCTCGGAGGAGACCTCCCCGGCCCCGAGCGCGGCGGCCTGGGCGGCGGCGCTGCGGCGGATCATCTCGGTCATGGTCACTCCTCTCCCAGGATCTGCGGGACGGCGAAGCGGCCGTCCTGCGCCTCAGGGGCGGCGGCCAGCGCCTGCTCCTGGGTCAGGGTGTTCGCGACCACGTCCTCGCGGAAGACGTTGGTCATGGCAATGGGGTGGGACGTCGCGGGGACATCCTCGGTGGCGACCTCGGAGACGGAGGCGACAGCGTTCATGATGGAGTCGAACTCGCCCGCGAAACGGGCGATCTCCTCCTCGGTGAGCTGGATCCGTGCGAGGTCGGCGAGGCGTGCGACGTCATCTCGTCCGATCGAAGGCATGAGGGCATTCTAGGCGTGTCGACGCACTGGTGAGGAACGAGCCGGCAGGAGGCGCGCTCCACGAACCGCGCGTGCCGACGCACTGGTGAGGAACGAGCCGGCAGGAGGCGCGCGCGAGGGGTCAGGACGATGTGGCGGGGGTCGAGCCCAGGCGGTAGTGGTATCCGCCGATCCGGCGGAAGCCGAGGTCGCGATAGAGGGTGCGGGCAGGGGTGTTCTCGGCCTCGACCTCGAGCAGCGCGCGGCGCGCCCCCTGCACGGCGGCGAGGGCCAGCAGCGTCCCGGACAGGGCGCGGCCGAGGCCGCGGCGGCGGTGGGCGGGATCGACCGCGATCATGTTCAGCACCACGAGCGTCTCCTTGCCGACGTCCACGAGCGCGGCCCGGCCCACGGCCGCGTCCGGCACCTCGCCCGCGGGCAGGCGGACCTGGATCGCCGGGGTGCCGGCGAGGATGTCGTGCAGGCTCTCGCGGGCGCCCTCCCCCTCGCGCGGTGCGAGCGCCCAGGCGGCGTCGAACCAGTCCTCGTCCAGCGCCCCGGTGGAGATCACGGCGGAGGGGTGGGGCCGGGGCAGGGTGCCGGTGAGCTCCCGTTCGAGGATCTCGCTGTCGCCGGCGCTCTCGTCGCCCCGTGCCTCCAGCAGCGGCTCCAGGGCCTCGGGGGTGACGCCGTCGAGGATGCGGTGCGTGGGCCGTTCCCCCGCTCTCGCGACGAGCGATTCGACCCGGTCCAGGGCGGCGGCGAGCTCCGGCTCGGAGTCCGGGGCGTCGAGGGCGAGGATGCTGTGGGCACGGCGGGTCACGCCGCGGGAGCGGAGCACGGAGAACCCGTCGACGTCGAGGCGCTGCAGCGGCCGCCAGCCGCCGATCAGCGCTTCCGCCAGTCGGGTGCCCGTCAGGGGGCGCAGGGGCGGGGGCGTCGCGGAGCGTCGGGTACGTCGGGTCACGCATCGAGCCTACCGAGCACGGGGGCGGTGGGCGGGCCGGGGCGGTTAGACTTCTTCCTCCTCTCCGACCCATGAAGGGATCCCGACATGTCCGTCGACCCGAACATCGACTACCACTCCCACGACCCCGAGGACGGGGAGCAGCCGGCAGAGGACCCGAGGATCCGGGAGGCCGAGGAGATCGAGGCGCGCATGCGCCGGGCCCTGGCCACCAAGGACGATCCGCTGCGAGACGGCGAGTCCACCTCGGAGCGCCTGCGCCGCCTCGAACAGGCCGATGCGGAGAAGGCGGCCGGCCCCTCGCAGACCGAGGCCGACGAGGAGAGCTCCTCCGGCGAGCGCGGCGAGGACTCCCCCGCCTCCTGACTGCGCGCCCGTCCGCGGCGCCCGTCCACAGCGCCGGTCCGCGCGTCGGCGGGCCTTGACACACTGGGGGCATGGACCCCTCTTCAGCGCTCACCCCTCCCCCTGGCCAGGCTGACCCCTCCGCGCTGCGGGAGGAGGCACTCGAGGCGCTGCGCGCCCTGACCGGCCGCAGGGACGCGACCTTCCACGACGGCCAGTACGAGGCCATCGCGGCGCTCGTCGAGCAGCGCCGCCGGGTGCTCGTCGTCCAGCGCACCGGCTGGGGGAAATCGGCGGTGTACTTCCTGGCCGCGCTGCTGCAGCGGCGGCGCGGCTCCGGCCCGGCCCTGATCATCTCCCCGCTGATCGCGCTGATGCGCGATCAGGTGGCGGCCGCCCGGCGGGCCGGGGTGCGGGCCGAGGCGATCAGCTCCGCGAATCCCACCGAGTGGGCACAGATCGAGCAGGCGCTCGAGGCCGACGAGATCGACGTGCTGCTGGTCTCCCCGGAGCGGCTGGTCAACCCGCGGTTCCGCGAGGAGCAGCTGCCGCGCCTGGTGCAGCGCTGCGGGCTGCTGGTGATCGACGAGGCGCACTGCATCTCCGACTGGGGGCATGACTTCCGCCCGGACTACCGCCGGCTCCGGGACCTGGTCGCCGAGCTCGGCCCCGAGGTGCCGGTCCTCGCGACCACCGCGACAGCGAACTCCCGCGTGGTCGAGGACGTGGCCGAACAGCTGGACGTCCAGACGCAGGACCCTGCCGCTCCCGGCCCGGGGGTGCTCACGCTGCGCGGCGCCCTGACTCGTGAGTCGCTGCGACTGGGCTGCCTGAGCCTCGAGGACGACCGGTCGCGGCTGGCCTACCTGGTCGAGCACCTCGACCAGCTGCCGGGCTCGGGCATCATCTACACCCTCACGGTCTCCGCCGCCGAGGACCTCGCCGAGCTGCTGGACCGGCCGGGGCGCCGGGTGCGCGCCTACACGGGCCGCACGGATGCCGAGGAGCGGGCGGAGCTCGAGCGGGCGCTCAAGGAGAACGAGGTCAAGGCGCTCGCGGCGACCAGCGCCCTGGGGATGGGGTTCGACAAGCCGGATCTGGGCTTCGTGGTGCATCTGGGCGCGCCGAGCTCGCCGGTGGCCTACTACCAGCAGGTGGGGCGTGCGGGGCGCGCGACCGACACCGCCGACGTGCTCCTGCTCCCGGGCCGCGAGGACCGTGCGATCTGGGAGTACTTCGCGACCGCGTCCATGCCGTCGCAGGAGAGCGCGAGCGCGGTGCTCACCGCGCTCGCCTCCTCGGACCGTCCGCTGTCCACCCCCGCGCTCGAGGCCCGGGTGGACGTGCGCCGCACCGCGCTCGAGCTGCTGCTCAAGGTGCTCGCCGTCGACGGGGCGGTGCAGAACGTCAAGGGCGGCTGGATCGCGACCGGCGCGCCGTGGAGCTACGACGGGCCGCGGTACGAGAACGTCGCCCGGGCCCGCCGCGAGGAGCAGCAGGCGATGCTCGCCTACGAGCGGCTGCAGCCGGGCGATCCGCAGCAGTGCCGGATGGTGTTCCTGGCCCGCCAGCTCGACGACGACACCGCCACTCCATGCGGCCGCTGCGATGTGTGCGCCGGGCCCTGGTACCCGGCTCCCGGCACCCGGGCGCAGGGCACCGCGGGGCAGGGCGCCCCGGGACAGGGCGGCCCCGGGCAGGACGCCGAGGGGCAGGATGCCGCCGCCCAGGTCTCCGCGCTGCTGGAGCGCGTGGGGGTGCCGATCGCGCCCCGCGCACAATGGCCCCAGGGCCTGGACCGCCTGGGCGTGCTCGACGAGAACGGGAAGACGCCCCGCGGCACCATCCCCGCCGCACAGCGGGCGGAGGAGGGCCGGGCGTTGGCGCGCACCTCCGATCTGGGATGGGCCGGTCAGCTGCGCCAGGTGCTGCGCACCGACGAGGACGGCCGGCCCCTGGATTCCGAGGTGCCCGAGGCGCTCGGCCGCCGCATCGTCGAGGTGCTCGCGGCCTGGGACTGGGACCAGCGGCCCGCGGCCGTGGTCGCGGTGCCGTCCCTGACCCGGCCGCACCTGGTGAGCTCGCTCGCCGGCGGGATCGCGGCCGTGGGCCGGCTGGAGGACCTCGGCCCCCTGGACCTCGGCCCGGGCGCCGCGCCGCTGCGCCCGGGCGGCAACAGCGCCTTCCGCGTCGCGGACCTCTGGGACCGCTTCGTGGTGGGAACGGAGCTGCAGGCGCGCCTCGAACAGCTCGCCGGCGCCCCGCTGCTGCTGGTGGACGATTCCGTCTCCACCCGGTGGACGATGACGCTCGCGGCCCGGGAGCTGCGGCGTGCCGGCGCGGGGCCGGTGCTGCCGCTCGCCCTCGCCCTCGAGGCCTGAGCCGTCGCGGTCACGGCATCGCAGGCACAGCAGCGCGGGCGCGGCTGTGGACTACGGCGTCGTCTCCTCCGTCACGCCGTCCGCCGCGCCCGCGTCGTCGTCCGCGCCTGAGGGGGCGTCGGCCGGGTCCGCGTCGTCGGCGTCCTCCTCGAGCGCGACCGCTTCGGCGCCGCCCTCGAGCAGCGCCACGAAGCCGGCCTCGTCGAGGATCCGCAGCCCCAGCTCTCGGGCCTTGGTCTCCTTAGAGCCGGCGTTCTCGCCGACGACAACGAAGTCGGTCTTCTTCGAGACGGAGCCGGAGGCCTTGCCGCCGCGGGTGATGATCGCCTCCTTGGCGCCGTCGCGGGTGAAGCCCTCGAGGCCTCCGGTGACCACGACCGTCAGCCCTTCGAGGGTCTTCGTGAAGCCCTCCTCGACCTCATCGGCCATGCGCACGCCCGAGCGGGCCCAGCCGTCCACGAGCTCGCGGTGCCAGTCCACGGCGAACCACTCCACGACGGCCTCGGCGATGATCTCGCCGACCCCGTCGGTGTCCGAGAGCTGCTCGACGCTCGCCTCCCGGATCGCGTCCATCGAGCCGTAGGCGGTGGCGAGGGAGCGAGCTGCGGTCGGGCCGACGTGGCGGATCGAGAGCGCGACCAGCACCCGCCACAGCGGCTGGGACTTCGCCTTCTCGAGCTCTGAGATCAGCACCTCGGTGGATTTCAGCACCGACGGGGCCTTCTGCTGCCTCCACTCCTCGTCCCGCTTGTAGTGGCGGAACTGGGGACGGGACCAGAACGCGGGCTGGATCCGCCAGTCCCCCGTCGGCTCGCCGTTGCGGCGCTCCGGCTGCCACACGAACACGCCCTCGAGCCCCTCGGGGGTGAGGTCGAAGAGATCGGCACCGGTGGTGATCACGCCCTGCTGCGGCGCGGGCAGCAGCGGATCGTCGGCGGAGGTGATCCGCAGCAGCGGCACCCCGTCGGTGCCGGCGGTGACCTCGCCGTTCTTGAGGACCACGAAACCCTCCTCCGCGGTGTCGGAGGCGTCGCGGAGCGGGAGGTGGATCGCGTGCCCCTCGGCGAGCGCGGCGAGCGCCTCCCCGCGGCGCTTGTCCGGATCGGTGAGGGCGATCGCGCTCTCCTCGCCGAGGGACTCGATGTCGAAGGCGCCGCGGGACCCGGCGTGCTCGACCCTCCCGGTGACCTGCGCGGGGCAGTCGCGCTGGTTGGGGCAGCGCCAGTCCTTGTCGCCCTCCCGCTCGGGGCGGATCTCGGTGCCGCATGCGGGGCACTGCGCGGGCATCACGAAGGGCCGCTCGCTGCCGTCGCGCAGCGACTCCACGGGGGCCAGGATCTCGGGGATGACGTCCCCCGCCTTGCGCAGCACGATGGTGTCGCCGATGAGCACGCCCTTGCGCTCGACGTCGAACTGGTTGTGCAGGGTCGCCTTCTCGACGGTGGAGCCCGCGACGGTCACCGGCTCCATCACGCCGAACGGGGTGACGCGGCCGGTGCGGCCCACCTGCACCTGGATGTCCAGGAGCTTGGTGGTGACCTCCTCGGGAGGGAACTTCACCGCGATCGCCCAGCGCGGGGCGCGGGAGGTGGAGCCCAGCGCCCGCTGCTGGGCGAAGGAGTCGACCTTGACGACGATCCCGTCGATCTCGTGCTCGAGGTCGTGACGGTGCTCGCCGTGGTGCTCGACGTAGGCGGCGACCTCGTCGATCGAGTCGACGACGTCCATGTACCGGCTCGTGGGCAGGCCCCAGGAGGCCAGCAGCTCGTACATCTCGCTCTGGGAGCCGACGGGCGGGTCGGGCCAGGCACCCAGTCCGTGCACCGTGAGCCGCAGGGCCGCCAGGCGTGCCTCCCCGGCCTCCCGCTCGAGGCCCTCCTTCTTGTCGAGCTGCTGGCGCAGGCCGCCGGCGGCCGTGTTGCGGGGGTTGGCGAAGGTGGGGAACCGGCGGGCGGCGGCGAGGGACTCCCGCTGCTCGTCGAAGGGGCGCCGTCCGCTGCCCTGGCGGGATTCCCAGCGGGTGCGGGATTCGGCGACGGCCCGTTCGCGCAGCTCGACCTGGAGGTCGTTGAGCCGTTCGAAGTCCGCGGTGGGCATGAACACCTCTCCGCGCACCTCGACCAGCGCGGGGTGGCCGCTGCCGCTGAGGCGCTGCGGGATGCCGTCGATCTGCAGCGCGTTGACGGTGACGTCCTCGCCGGTGCGGCCGTCGCCGCGGGTGGCCGCGGTGACCAGCTCGCCGTGCTCGTAGCGGAGGTTGATCGCCAGGCCGTCGATCTTCAGCTCGGTGAGGTAGCGCACCTCGCCGCCGAGCTCCGCCGCGGCGTGGGCGCACCATTCGCGCAGCTCCTCGAGGGAGAAGACGTTGTCCAGGCTCTGCATCCGCTCGGCGTGGTCGATCGTGGGCAGGCCTGCGGCGGCCGCGCCGCCCACGGTGCGGGTGGGCGAGTCCTCGGCGGCCAGCTGCGGGTTCGCCTCCTCGAGGGCGCGCAGCTCCTTCTCCAGCTCGTCGTACTCGGCGTCCGCCATCGTGGGGGCGTCGTGCTCGTAGTAGTCGACGCGCGCCTGCTCGATCCGGGCGGTGAGCGCGGCGATGCGCTGCTGCGCGGTCTCGTCGGCGGTGCGGGGTCCCTGCTCGTTCGTGGTCACCGGATCATTGTGGCGCACGGGGGCGTCACGGGGCAGTCTCAGGCGGCCAGGCGCTCCGCCCAGGAGGGCGCCACCCGCAGCAGCGCCTCGAGCGCCGGCTCGTCCAGGAGGGTGGAGGTGTGCGGCTGGGCGGAGGGGTCGACGCGTCCGGAATGCAGATCGTGCGAGGCACCGGTATGGGCGATGACGGCGACACCCGCGGCATCCGCGTCGGAGTGGCCCAGGCGCCGCCACGTCTCCAGCATCATCTCCAGCTCGGGGCCGAGGTTCCCGCCGGGGCGGGGGTCGACGACGATCTCGAGCACGGCGCCGTCGTCGCAGGCCTCGGCGATGCCCTCCCAGAGCGCACGGCCCGCGTCGGTGGACAGGGGCGGCAGGCGCCGCGGGGCGATCGCCATCCGGCGGATGCCCGCCTCGCGAGCGGCGCGCAGCAGCGACAGATCCGCGCCGACGCCCACCGTCACCGAGTCCGGGCCGAGCCCGTAGTCCTCGAGGGCGACCATGAGGATGCGCCACAGCACCCCGATCTCGGGAGCGGGCACCGGGTTGTAGCGGCGTCGGCCCGAAGGGGTGGGGATGCGGCCCTCGTGCACCGCCGCGACGGCGTCCTCGCGCAGCAGCACGTGCTGGCGCGCACCGGGCACCCGCTCGGCCATCACCCCGAGATGCTCGACCAGCCCCTCGGCCAGCAGCATCGGCAGGTCGCGCACCGCGCCGGGATCGCCGAGGGTGCGCTCCCCCGACTGGAGGAACGTCGCCCCGGCGAGGGTGGCCGGCCCCAGGGCGCTGGTCATCAGCGGGCCCTCGTAGCCCAGCAGCGCGATCCTCGCGGCGTCGAGCATCCGCTCGCGCAGCTCGCGGGCGTGCTGCCAGGCGCGCCCCGTGCCGGTGCCGAGGCGCCAGCCGTAGCTGACCAGGTCCCCGGTGGTGTCGGCGAGCAGCGCGAGCGTGGCGGGCAGCAGGTGGTCGGTGTCGTCGAGGCCGAGGGCGGACGGCAGGTACAGGCGGGTGGCGATCTGCTCCTCGAGATCGTCGCCCAGCAGCGCCCGGATGCGCAGCAGCGCGGCCAGGTGCGGATCGTCCGGGAGGTCGAGGCGGAGGACCTCCTCCGCGCTGGGGGCCCGGAACGTGCCGTCGCCGGTGAGGGTGACCAGGGGTTTCATGCGCGACGCTCCAGGGTGGCTGCGGCGAGGACCCGGTCGGCGTCGTAGAGCACGAGCGTCTGGCCGGGAGCGACGCCGCGGATCGGGGTGCTCAGCTCGACCCGCAGGCTGCCGTCCGCGGCCGGGGCGGGATCGGCGGAGTCGGGGACGGCAGAGGCCGGGACGCCCGCGGCGGGACCGGCGGCGCTGGTGGCGGGGACCTCGAGGATCCGGGCGGGGACCGCCTCGCCGTGGGCGCGGATCTGGGCATGGACCTGCCGGCCCACCTCGAGCGGCTCGAAGGAGATCACGTCGCCGGCGACCAGCTCGCGGGTGGACAGCAGCTCGGCGGCGCCGATCACCACCTGCCGGGAGGAGGGGTCGATGTCCACGACGTAGCGGGGGGCGCCGTCCGGAGCCGGTTGCTGGATGCCCAGGCCCTTGCGCTGACCGATCGTGAAGCCGTGGGTGCCGCGGTGCGTGCCCAGCACGGTGCCGTGCTCGTCGAGGACCTCCCCGGGGGATTCGCCGAGGTGGCGTTCGAGGAAGCCGCGCGTGTCCCCGTCGGCGACGAAGCAGATGTCGTAGCTGTCGGGCTTCGTGGAGACGCCGAGGCCGCGGGAGCGGGCCTCGGCCCGCACCTCCTCCTTGGTCTCGTACTCCCCCAGCGGGAACAGCGAGCGGCCCACGGCCTCCGGCCCCATCACCGCCAGCACGTAGGACTGATCCTTGGCCATGTTGCGCGAGCGGTGCAGGGAGGGGGCGCCGCCCGGGCCGTCGGTGCGGATCGAGGCGTAGTGGCCGGTGCACACGGCGTCGAAGCCCAGCAGGGTGGCGCGCTCGAGCAGGGAGGCGAACTTGATCCGCTCGTTGCAGCGCACGCAGGGGTTGGGGGTGCGGCCGGCGGCGTACTCGGCGAGGAAATCCTCGACGACGAGGTCGTGGAAGTCATCGGAGAGATCCCACACGTAGTACGGGATCCCGATGCGGTCCGCGGCGCGGCGCGCATCGGAGGCGTCCTCGACGGTGCAGCAGCCGCGGGATCCGCTGCGGGTCTGGTCGCGGCTCTTCGACAGCGCCATGTGCACGCCCACGACCTCGTGACCGGCCTCGGCGGCGCGCGCCGCGGCGACGGCGGAGTCCACCCCGCCGCTCATCGCTGCCAGCACCTTCATGCCCTGCCGCCTTCCTCGCAGATCCTCGCCGTCCTGCGCATCGAGTGTACGGAGGTGCTGGCCCCGGGGCAGTTCCTGTGAACGTGAGATGCGCCCCGATGCGAGAGCCGACGGAGTGCGGTCAGCGGTGCAGGGCGCCGACGGCGCGGGAGCGCTCGAGCGCCTCCGGGAGGGCGGCGAGGAGGATCTCCACATCCCGCTCGGTGCTCGTCCATCCCAGGGAGAGGCGCAGCGCCCCGCGGGTCTCCTCCTCCGCGAGCCCCATCGCGGCGAGCACCGGGCTGGCCTGGACCACCCCGGCCGAGCAGGCGGAGCCGGCCGAGCAGTCCACGCCCCGCTGATCCAGCAGGAAGAGCAGCGAGTCCGAGTGCGCGCCCGGGAAGATCACGTGCACGATGTGCCCGGACTGCGGCGAGTCCTCGGGCAGGGTGAAGCGGGCGCCGGGGTCGATCTCGGCGATCCCGGCGCGCAGGCGCGCCGCGAGTGCGCGCACCCGCCGGTTCTCCGCCTCGCGGTCGGCGAGCGCCGCCTCCAGCGCGGCGGCGAAGGCGGCGGCATGGGGCGCGTCCAGGGTGCCGGAGCGCACGCCGCGCTGCTGACCGCCGCCTGTGCTCACGGGGGCGAAGGGCACCGCGGGATCCGCGATGAGGGCGCCCACGCCGACGGGCGCGCCGATCTTGTGCCCGGTCAGCGACATCAGAGGCACCTCGGCCGGGGACGGCAGCGGCACCTGCCCCACGGCCTGCACGGCGTCGGTGTGCAGCAGGGTGCCGTGGGCGCGCGCGATCTCGGCCAGCGCGGCGAGGTCCTGCCGGGCACCGGTCTCGTTGTTGACCAGTGCGGCGCTGAGCACGCTCACCGTGCCATCGGCCAGCGCCTCCTCGACGCCGTGCGGTGCGAGGAGCCCGCGCTCGTCCACCGGCAGCTCGCGCAGCGTGAGCGCCGGATCGGCGCCCGGCAGGGAGCGGGCGGTGGCGAGCACCGCGGGATGGTCGGTCGCGGCGACAGCGACAGCGGTGCGGGAGGGGTCCCGGGCGAGCACCCCCAGGGGCACGGCGCGCAGGGCGAGATTGTCCGACTCGGTGCCGCCGGAGGTCATGAGGACCCAGCTGCGCGACACCCCGAGCAAGCCCGCGATCGTCTCGAGCGCCTCGTCCAGCACCGCGCGGGCACGGCGCCCCGCGGCGTGCGTGGAGGAGGGGTTGCCGTGCACGGCGGAGGCCGCGAGGAACGCCTCCCTCGCGGCGGGGCGCAGCACGGTGGTCGCGGCGTGGTCGAGATAGGCGCGCTCGGCGCCGTCGGCCGGCGTCCCGGAGCTCACCACGGCTTGACCGGGTCGTCGTCCGCGCCGCCGGGCTCGTCCTCGCCGTCCCCGCCCTGGGCGTCGCGGTTGCGCTGCTCGAGCTCGTCGTCCTTCTGCTCGCCTTCGGAGCCGCTGGTGGGCGCCTCCTCGTCGGGGCCGTCTCCCTCGGGATCCTCGCGGGTGGGGTCGCCGGGGTCCTGCTGGCTCGGGGTGCCGCCCTCCTCGTCGTCCCCCTCCCCGGACTCCTCGCCGCGGGCGTCGGGGTCGTTGCCGGCCTCCTCGTCGGCCTCGCGTCGCTTCTCCTCGACCCGCTCGCCGTTGCCCTCGGTGGTCTCCGAGTCCTCGTTGCCGGCGCCGCCCTGGCCCTCGCCGTCGCCGCCTCCCCCGCCGCCGGCGCAGGGGGCCAGCAGCTCCTCGGCCTCGAAGAGGCGATCGGCGCGCTGCTGCGGATCCTCGAGGAGATCGGCCTGGCGCTCGATCGAGAGCGCGAGGTTGTTGAGGATCTTGCACTGGGCGTGCAGCGGGGAGTTGAGGTCGCTGTGCGCGGTCCACTCCTCGTAGGAGCGGCGCAGCTCCTCCTCCGCGGCGGCGTCCTCCCCCTGCTGCAGCAGGGTCGTGCCCTTGGACAGATGGGGCAGGTAGGGCTCGAACCAGTTGACCGTCTCGACCGGTCGGAGCCGCTGGATCGCGGCCGGGTAGTCCTCGCCCTCGTAGGCGCTCAGATGGGTGGCCTGCGTGATCGGCATCGAGACGAAGCGCACCGCCAGCAGGGCCAGCAGGAGGATCACGGGAGATAGGAGCGCGAAGACGATCAGCCGCACCCGTCGCAGCCGCTTCACGTCCAGGCCGAAGTCCTTCGGCCGGCCCCGGCGCTCCAGCGCGAGCGGCCCGGCTGCGGCGGCGTCCGGGCCGTGCGGCTCCCCGGTGCGAGGATCGTGCACCAGCGGTGTGCTCATCCCTGCGCTCCTGAGATGTCGTAGCGGTCGAGCCTGCGCGGCAGGCGGTAGGTCATCTCCCCCAGCTCCCAGATCAGCAGAGCCGTCAGCGGGATCGCGGCCACCCAGTACCAGTCCTCGAAGCTTGCCACGTCCCGCCGGGACTCGTCGGCGATCGGCCGCAGCGTGATCCCGTCCATCGTCCCCTCGATCGGCGCCTCCGGATCGTCGCGGTGGAGGTAGGGCACTCCCAGCTCCCCGGCGATCGTCTCCAGCTGCTGCTCGTCGATGCGGGAGATCCCCTGCTCGCCGTCGGGACCGGTGATGTATTCGCCGTCGTCCTGCCCGCCCTCGGCCTTCATGGGGCCGCCCTCGGCGGTGCCGTACCCGAGCACGGCGCCGCCGTCGATGAAGCCGCTCGCCTGCGTGAAGGACTCCGCGTCCTGGCCGTCGGTGTTCTCCCCGTCGGCGAGGACGTAGACGAGCACGCTGGAGTCAGGGTCCTCGCGCTTGGCCTCGGAGATCTCCACCAGCAGCGGGTTCAGGGCGCGGTCCACGTTCGAGCCGGTCGAGTAGGCGGTGGGCTCGGTGGTGAGCGTGTCGATCCAGGCCGCCGCGGCGCCGGCGTCCGTGGTCAGGGGCAGCTGCCGGGTGGCGGTCGAATCGAAGGCGAGGATCGAATAGCGCGCCCCCTCGGTCATCTCCATCACGCGGGTCATGTCGGCCCTGACCCCCTCGAGGCGGGGCCGGTCCCCCGCGTAGTCCTCGGCGTTCATCGACCCGGTGCGGTCCACGACGAAGAAGACGTTCGCGTTCATGCGCTCGGTCTGCTCCGACTCGATCGGGGTGACCGGTCGCAGGGCGACCGCGAGCAGCAGCGCCACCATCAGCACGCGGCGTCCCCAGGCCGTGCGCTGGCGGGGGCGGCGCACCAGGAGCACGATGCACAGCGCCAGCATCGCGCCGAACAGCGGGATCAGGGCCCACAGGGGCAGCAGGGGCTCGAGCCGCATCAGCGGGACCTCCATCCCAGCACGAGGATCCCCAGCAGCGTGAGGACGGTGAGCGCGAAGGGGGCCAGCGGATGGTCCGTGCGGAGCACGCTGGGCGTCGCGCCCATCGCCTCGGCCTGGCTCTTCTGGATCTGGTTGATGATCGAGGGGATCGCCTCCGGGTCCGAGGACTCGTGCAGCTCGCCGCCCTGCTCCTCGGTGGTGGTCTTGAGCTCCTCGTAGCACTGCGGCCCGCACTCGTAGGCGCCGGGGTAGAAGGTGTACAGGTCGATGTCCCGGGCGGCCACCCGCTCAGCCGCCTCCTGGAGGGTGAAGAGGGGATCGCCGTTGACCTCGTTGTCGGTCGCGAAGATGATCGAGCGCGAGCGGTCCTCCTCCGCCTGGTCGAACTCCTGCGCGCAGGAGGCGAGGCCGTCGGGGATCACCGAGGCCTCGTCCGCGATGCCGCGGGTGCCGTCGACGAACTCCACGTACTGGCGCACCTCGTCCTCGGAGTAGTCGCGGTTGCCCAGGCGGTAGCCGAACTCGTCGAAGTCGATCGCCTCGGCGCCGGCCTCGAGCTCGCGCTGGACGAGGTCGTAGTCGTTGGTCAGCGGGAACACGGTGCGGCTGGTGGAGTTGAAGATCGACAGCGCCACCCGCTCGCCCTCGAAGGTGTCCACCAGCTCCGCGAAGGTGGAGAGGATCTCCGTGTCGTACTCGTACATCGAGCCGGAGACGTCCAGGCACAGCACGATGTCGCGCGAGGAGAACTCCGGGGTGGAGATGCGCTCGCTCGCGATCCGGCCCGAGAGCACCGAGGCGGCGAGCACCGCGAGAACGGCGATCGCGACCTGCAGCGCCCGCACCGCCCGAGCCATGCGCTGGGCCCGCACGAAGCTCGGGATCCGGTCCATGTAGCGGGAGTTCGCCACCAGCACCGGCGAGCGTCGCATCGCCCGACGGTTCCAGAAGGTGATCGCCCAGACCACGAGCGCGGCCAGGAGCAGCAGCGCGGTGACCCACCAGAAGGTCATGACCATGTGCGGATCACCTCCCGGGCGCGGCGCACGGAGTCGCGCAGGTCGCGGTCCGAGGCGATCGCGAAGTCCGGCTCGTAGAGGTCCCCGATCAGCTCGCCGACGGCGCGGGTGCGCTCGTCGGCCAGCAGCGTGGCCAGGTCCTGGCTGGTCACGTCATGGCCGGTGGTGCGCCGCACGAAGCGTCGCATCACCCCGGTGAGCTCGTGGTGGCCCTCGCGGACCTCGACCCGGCCCGCCTCGTGCCGGTCGGCGATGTCGTTCACGGCACGCAGGAACTCGGCCTTGAGCGCCTCGATGTCGCTGGGGCGGCGACGGTACGCGATGCGCTTCTCGATGGCGCGGGTGATCTTCAGCGTCCCCACGACGAGTGCGGTGATCACCAGCAGGCACAGCACCGCGAGGATCACCCAGGCGATCGAGTACTGGGGCGGGTCGATGATCTCCGGCGGCGCGGGCTCGGCCAGCAGCCTCGGGGCGACGCCGCGCAGCTCAGGCACGGGCATGGCGGTACTCCCTCGAGCGCAGCAGGGCGATCATGTCCTCGACCACGGTGCTCTCCCCCTGGGTGAGCAGGTGGCTGATGTGCAGGCGGTCCAGCATCTCCGAGATGCCGTCGCGCCGGGCCTCGCGGTATGCGGCGACGTCGTGCGCGACCCGCTTCGAGGTCCGCACCAGGGAGGGGATCTCGCGGGGGTCCTCGACGTCGACCACGTCGTGGTCGAGCGCCGCGGCCTGCAGCGGGTCCGCGTCCGCGATGCGGATCACCAGAAGGTCGTGCCGGGTGGTGAGGCGGCGCAGCAGCGAGAAGTCCTCGACGGTGGGGTGGGCCTCGTCGGTGATCAGCGTCATCAGGGTGGGGCGGGCGGTGACCCGGAAGGCGCGCTCGAGGAGCCAGGAGCTGTCCGCCGGGGCGGCCGCCGTGGTGGTGGCCTGCTGGGCGGTGCGCAGCAGCAGCTCGAGGTGGCCGTCGCTCGAGCGGGAGGGCAGCTGGATCGGCCGCTGCTCGCTGCCGGCGACCATGCCCACGAGATCCCCGTTCTTCTGCGCGAGGAAGCAGATCATGCCGGCCGCGAGGATCATCGCGTCGCGCTTGGAGCTGCCGTCGGCGGCGGTGGCCGCCATCGCGGAGGAGGTGTCGGCGACGATCGAGAGGTGCCGCACCCGCTCCTCGTTGAACTGGCGGATCAGCGGTTCGCCGGAGCGGGCGGTGGCCTTCCAGTCGATGTCGGAGATCTTGTCCCCGGGCTGGTAGTACTTCAGGTCGTCGAAGTCCTCGCCGCTGCCCTTGAACAGGGAGCGGCCGCGGCCCTGGATGAGCCCCCGTGCCCGGTTCGAGGTGTGCAGATCGACCTGCGCCTTGACGCGGGTCAGCAGCGAGGTGGCCATGAGGGGGTGTCGCGCTCCGTCCTTCTCGTCCGTGGTGTGTGCGGGGGCTGCGGGATCCGTGGGCGCTGTCGCGCCCCGGGGGCCGCTCAGGGCATCGGCACGGCGTGGAAGACCGCGTCGATGATCTGTTCGGGCTTGATCCCGCTGGCCAGCGCATCGAAGGTGAGCACCAGGCGGTGGCGCAGCACGCCGTACCGCATGGCGCGCACGTCGTCGGGGATCACGTAGTCGCGTCCCTGGAGCAGCGCATGCGCCTGCGCCACCCGCATCAGCGCGAGGGAGCCGCGGGGGCTCGCCCCCACCCGCACGGACTGGGTGAGGTTCGGCACCGGGCGGGGGCCCGAGCCGCGCGTGGTGAACACCAGGTCGATGATGTACCGCTTCACGGCCGGGTCCACGTACACCTGGTCCACCATCGCCTGGAGGAAGCGCACGTCCTCGAGGGAGACGGACCCGGCGCTCTCGCGCGGGCCGGTGAGGCTGCCGGCCGTGGAGCGGTCGAGGATCTCGTGCTCCTCGGCGGGCCGCGGATAGGTGAGGATCTCCTTCATCAGGAAGCGGTCCATCTGCGCCTCGGGGAGGACGTACGTGCCTTCCTCCTCGATCGGGTTCTGCGTGGCCAGCACCATGAACGGCTCGGGCAGGCGATGCACCTCGCCGCCGATGGAGGTCTGCCGCTCCTGCATCGCCTCGAGCATCGCGGACTGCGTCTTCGCGCTCGAGCGGTTGATCTCGTCCAGCAGCACCACGTTGGCGTGCACCGGTCCCAGCTGGGTGGTGAAGGTGCCGGAGCCGTAGTTGAAGATCTGGGTGCCGATGATGTCGTTGGGCATCAGGTCCGGCGTGCACTGGATGCGCGCGAAGGAGCCGGTGATCGAGGAGGCCAGGGCGCTCGCGGCGGTCGTCTTCGCCAGGCCGGGCACCGATTCCAGCAGCACGTGCCCGCCGGCGGCGAGCGCCGCGAGGAGGGTCAGGCGAAGGTTCTCCTGGCCCACCACCCGGGAGTGGAACACCCCGGTGATGGTGCCGATGATCGCGCGGCTGCGCTCGAGGTCGCCGGGCCCGATCGCGGCGTTCGGCGGCGCGAAGGCGCCGGGGCGGCGTGCGGCCGCCGGTCCGCGGCCCGGCTCCGGCGCCGAGGCGGCCGAGCGGCCCGTCGGCGCGGGCGGCACCGCGGCCCGTCCCAGGTCCGCGGATGGCTGGCTGGGTGGATGGCTCATGCGCTGCGGTTCCCCCGTCGTGCGTTCTGCTCGTGCGGATGGTCCGCGTCCCGTCGGCGACGGGGCGGCACCACCGCGACGATCCTAACCGCGATGATCCTAGCGGCCCCGCTCAGGCGGCGGGCCGCCCCCGGGGCGAGGGCGACGATGGGACAATGCTCGGGTGCCAGCCGACCGTCATGAGCGCGCGACTCCCCCCGTCGCCCCCACCTCGCCCGGGCTCGTCGTCGACGCGCAGGGCCGCGGAACCTTCGCCGTCGCCGCACCGCGGGCCGAGTCCGTGGACCTGTGCATCCGCCACGGGGTGACCGAGCACCGCCAGCGGCTGCGGCGCTTCGACGGCGGCCTGCACTGGGATCACGTCACCGGGATGACCCCCGGGACGCGGTACGGGCTGCGGGTCGATGGCCCCTGGGATCCCGCGGCGGGGCTGCTGTGCTCCCCGTACAAGCTGCTGCTGGACCCCTGGGCGCGGGGCGTCTCCCACTCCTCCCCGCTGCTGCGCTCCTTCTTCCCCTTCGAGGTCGACGCGATGCTCGACCGGGTCGGCGACCCGCCGCGGCGCGACGAGGTGGACGACGGCGAGGACGCCGTGTGGTCCGTCGTGGTCTCCGATGCCTTCGACTGGCAGGACGATCTGCGCCCGCTCGTGGACTGGGACTCCACCGTGCTGTACGAGCTGCACGTCAAGGGCTTCACCCAGCAGCATCCCGCGCTCCCGCCGGAGCAGCGCGGCACCTACGCGGGGCTCGGCCATCCGGCGGTGACCGGCTATCTGCGCAGCCTCGGGGTGACCAGCCTCGAGCTGCTGCCCGTCCATGCGGCGATGGACGAGCCGCATCTGACGCGGCTGGGGCTGACGAACTACTGGGGCTACTCGCCGCTGTCGTTCTTCGCCCCGGAGCCGTCGCTGGCCACGCCGGCCGCGCAGGCCGCCGGCGCGCAGGCCGTGGTCGACGAGGTCAAGACCATGGTGCGCAGCCTGCACGCGGCCGGTTTCGAGGTCATCCTCGACGTGGTCTACAACCACACCGCCGAGGGCGGGGCCGACGGGCCCGCCCTCTCCCTGCGCGGCCTGGACAGCCTCGAGTACTACTGGACCGATCACGGCCGCTTCTTCGACGTCACCGGGACCGGCGGCACCCTGGATCCGCGCTCGGTGCATGTGATGGACCTGATCCTCGCCTCGCTGCGGTACTGGGTCCAGGAGATGCACGTGGACGGCTTCCGCTTCGATCTCGCGGCGACCCTGGGCCGCGACGACCAGGGCTTCCGCCCCGACCATCCGCTGCTGCGCGCGATCGCGACGGATCCGGTGCTGCGCGGGGTCAAGCTCATCGCCGAGCCCTGGGACGTGGGCACCGGCGGCTGGCAGACGGGCGGCTTCCCGGTGCCCTTCGCGGAGTGGAACGACGCCTTCCGCGACGACGTGCGGTCCTTCTGGCTCTCCGACCGCGCGATGCGCGAGCGCACCGGCGAGGACGCGATCGGCGGGGTGCGCGATCTGGCCACCCGGCTGGCCGGCTCGAGCGATCTGCTCACCGGGCGGGACCCGCTCGAGCTTCCTCCGGGGCGCAGCCTCCGCTCGCCCTGGGCCTCGGTCAACTACGTCACCGCGCACGACGGCTTCACGCTGCGGGACCTCACCGTCTACGAGACCAAGCGCAACGAGGCCAACGGCGAGGACAACCGCGACGGCACCTCGGACAACCGCTCGTATCACCACGGGCACGAGGGCGAGCTGCCCGCGGGGACGAGCGGGGCCGCCGAGATCGAGGCGGCCCGCCGCCGCACCGCCCGCAGCGTGCTGGCCACGCTGCTGCTGGCCTCGGGCACGCCCATGCTCAGCGCCGGGGACGAGCGCGGCCGCACCCAGCGCGGCAACAACAACGCCTACTGCCAGGACAACGAGATCTCCTGGATGGACTGGTCCCGCGACCGCCGCACGGAGGACCTCCGCGAGACGGTGGCCCGGCTCCTCCAGCTGCGCGGCGAGCACCCCCAGCTGCGGGCGCCGCACTTCCTGCGGCCCGCCGACCCGCACGCGCTCGACGCCGGGCAGGTCGCCTGGTTCGGGGCCGACGGCCGAGCGCTGACCCACGAGGCCTGGATGGACCCCTCCCAGCACCTGCTGGGGATGCTGCGTCCCGCGATCCGCGGGCGCGAGGGCGCCGAGCACCTGCTGGTGCTGCTCTCCTCCGAGGCCGAGGAGATGCTCGTGCCGCTGCCCGAGGCGCCCTGGCCGCAGGGCACAGCGCGCATCCTGCTGGACACGGCGCGGGAGACGCCGGCGGATCTGCCGTCCGCCCCGGTGGCCGATGGCGCGGTGCCGGTGGCCCCGGGCGCCGTGGTGGTCCTCGGGATCACGCCCGACGGCGCGGGAGGCGGCCCGGAACGGCTATCGTGAGGAGCGTCACCGCGTTCATCGCAGGGCATCCCGACCACAGCGGGAGCCCAGGCAGGAGGGCCCATGTCCGAGACCACAGACCTCACGGGACTGGGAGCCGGGATCGGCCGGATCCCGATCATGGACGTGCAGCCGGTGGTCGACGGCGGCCGGTTCCCCGCCCGCTGCGTCGAGGGCGAGACGGTCACCGTCTCCGCCAACGCCTTCCGTGAGGGGCACGATGCGATGGGCGTGCAGCTGGTGCTGGCCGCGCCCGACGGCCGGGAGCAGCGGCAGGCGCTGCACGCGGTGAATCCTGGCCTCGACCTCTGGCAGACCACCATCCGCCCCGAGACCACCGGGCACTGGAGCTTCCGCCTCGAGGCGTACTCCGCCCCGTACGAGACCTGGGCCCACACCGCCGAGGTGAAGATCCCCGCCGGCATCGACCCGGACCTGGTGTGCGCCGAGGGCGCCCAGGTGCTGGCCCGCGTGCTCGCCGAGATCGACGAGGGCACGCGACCGGCGGCCGACGGCCCGGTGGTGCGCGCCGCGCTCGAGAGCCTGCGCTCCCCCGGTCTCTCTCCGAGCGCCCGCGTCGCCCCGGCGCTGGCCGCGGATCTGCGCGGCATCCTCGCCGAACGTCCGCTGCGCGACGGGGTCACCACCGCAGGGCCGTACTCGCTGATCGTCCAGCGGGAGCGGGCGCTGTACGGCTCGTGGTACGAGTTCTTCCCCCGCTCCGAGGGCGCGCACTTCGATCCCGAGCACGGCTGGACCTCCGGCACGCTCCGCACCGCCGCCCGCTCCCTGGACCGGATCGCGCAGATGGGCTTCGACGTCGCCTACCTCACCCCGATCCACCCCATCGGCACGACCTTCCGCAAGGGCCGCAACAACTCCCTGGACCCGCAGCCCGGGGACCCGGGCTCGCCCTACGCGATCGGCTCCCCGGAGGGCGGGCACGACGCGATCCATCCGGAGCTGGGCACCATGGAGGACTTCGACGCCTTCGTGGCCCGGGCGCAGGAGCTCGGGCTCGAGGTCGCGATGGACATCGCGCTGCAGTGCTCCCCCGACCATCCCTGGGTCGCCGAGCACCCCGAGTGGTTCACGGTGCGCGCCGACGGCACGATCGCGTACGCCGAGAACCCGCCGAAGAAGTACCAGGACATCTACCCGCTGAGCTTCGACACGGACTACGAGGGCCTGTACGCCGCGATCCGGGACATGCTCGAGCACTGGATCGCCCACGGGGTGACGCTCTTCCGGGTCGACAACCCGCACACCAAGCCGGTGCGCTTCTGGGAGGAGCTGCTGGCCGAGTTCGACCGCACCCACCCCGAGGTGATCTTCCTGGCGGAGGCCTTCACGCGGCCCACGATGATGCACACCCTCGGCAAGGTGGGCTTCCACCAGTCCTACACCTACTTCACCTGGCGCGAGAGCGCCGAGGAGCTGCGCGAATACCTCGAGGAGCTGGTGGAGGCCGCCCCGTACATGCGGCCCAGCTTCTGGCCCACCACCCACGACATCCTCACCCCGTACATGAGCACCGGCGGCCGCAGCGCCTTCGTGCTCCGCGCGATCCTCGCCGCCACACTGGTCCCCACCTGGGGGATCTACAGCGGCTACGAGCTGGTCGAGGACGTCCCGCGGCCCGGCGCGCAGGAGCAGATCGACAACGAGAAGTACGAGTTCAAGCCCCGCGACTACGCCGGCGCGCTCGCCCGCGGCGAGAGCCTCGAGCCGCTGCTGGCGAGCCTGAACGGCATCCGGCGCGACCACCCCGCGCTGCAGACCCTCACCCCGATCCGCTTCCACGAGGCCGGCGACGAGCAGGTGCTGGTCTTCTCCAAGCATCTCGATGCGGCCGCGAGCGGCACCGGCGCCCCCGACACGGTGCTGGTGGTCTCGCTCACCGAGCACGACCGCGATGCGCAGACCACCCTCGATCTCGACCTCGACGCGCTCGAGGTGGGCGAGAGCTTCGAGGTCGAGGACCTGCTCACCGGTGAGCGGTACAGCTGGGGCCGCGACCCCTTCGTGATCCTGAGCGCGGCCGATCGGCCCGCCCACATCCTGCGGATCATCCGCCCAGAGGAGAGCTGACATGACCGAGACCCCCGCCCCCGCCGTCCCGGTGATGCCGCTGGGAGAGCACGAGCTCGGCGCCACCGCGACCGGCAGCTACCACGACCCCCACTCGGTGCTCGGCGCCCACGAGTACGCCGGCGGCGTCACCGTGCGCACCCTCGCGCCGCTCGCGCACGAGGTCGCCGTGCTCCTGCCCGACGGGACCGCGGTCCCGATGGAGCACGAGTACGACGGGATCTGGGTCGTCGCGCTCGCGAGGCCGGAGCTGCCCTCGCACCGGCTGCGCGTCACCTGGACGCAGGGCGCGGAGCCGGTCGAGCTCGAGGAGCCGTACCGCTTCCTGCCCACCATCGGCGAGCTGGACCTCCACCTGATCCGCGAGGGTCGGCACGAGGAGCTGTGGCGGGCGCTCGGCGCGCACCTGGCCACCCTCGACGGGGTGGAGGGCACCTCCTTCGCCGTCTGGGCGCCGAACGCGCGCGCTGTGCAGGTGGTCGGCTCCTTCAACGGCTGGGACGGGCGCCTGCACGCGCTGCGCTCCCTCGGCGCCTCGGGCGTGTGGGAGGTGTTCGTGCCCGGCCCCGGTGAGGGGGACGTCTACAAGTTCCGCATCCTCGGCGCCGACGGCGTGTGGCGGGACAAGGCCGATCCGATGGCCCGCTTCGCGGAGGTGCCGCCCGCGACCGGTTCCGTGATCACCCACAGCGACTTCGAGTGGACCGACGACCACTGGCTCGCCGAGCGCGCGGCCGGTGATCCCCTCTCCTCGCGGATGTCGGTCTACGAGGTGCACCTGCCCAGCTGGCGGCCGGGGCTGGGCTATCGGGAGCTCGCCACCGAGCTCACCGACTACGTGCGGGAGATGGGCTTCACGCATGTGGAGCTCATGCCGGTGTCGGAGCATCCCTTCGGCGGATCCTGGGGCTACCAGGTCACCGGGTACTACGCACCCACCTCCCGGCTGGGCAGCCCCGACGAGCTGCGGCACCTCATCGACACCCTCCACGGTGCCGGGATCGGCGTGCTCCTGGACTGGGTGCCCGCCCACTTCCCCAAGGACGAGTGGGCGCTGGGCCGCTTCGACGGCACTCCCCTGTACGAGCACGCGGATCCGCGCCGCGGCGAGCATCCGGACTGGGGCACCTACATCTTCGACACCGGGCGCAACGAGGTGCGCAACTTCCTGGTCGCCAACGCCTGCTACTGGCTCGAGGAGTTCCACGTCGACGGTCTGCGGGTCGATGCGGTCGCCTCGATGCTCTACCTGGACTACTCCCGCGAGGACGGGCAGTGGGTCCCGAACCGTCACGGCGGGCGCGAGGATCTCGAGAACATCGCCTTCCTCCAGGAGGCGACGGCCACCGCGTACAAGCGTGCGCCGGGGATCGTGATGATCGCCGAGGAGTCCACCTCGTTCCCGGGCGTCACCCGCCCCACCGATACCGGCGGCCTCGGATTCGGCTTCAAGTGGAACATGGGCTGGATGCACGACACCCTCCAGTACCTGGGGCAGGATCCGGTGCACCGCCAGCACCACCACGGCGAGCTGACCTTCTCGATGGTCTACCAGTACTCCGAGAACTTCGTGCTGCCGCTGAGCCACGACGAGGTCGTCCACGGCAAGGGGTCGCTGCTGCGCAAGGCCCCGGGCGACGACTGGCAGCAGGCCGCGACGCTGCGCTCCTATCTCGCGTTCCAGTGGACCCATCCCGGCAAGCAGCTGGTGTTCATGGGCATCGAGTTCGCGCAGGGCACCGAGTGGTCCGAACAGGCGGGGCTGCCCTGGTGGCTGCTGGAGTACCCGTTGCACCGCGGGGCGCAGCAGCTGGTGCGGGATCTGAACGCCGTGCAGGAGGAGTTCCCGGCGCTCTACGAGCGGGACCAGGATCCGGGCGGTTTCGAATGGCTGATCGGGGATGACGCCGCGCACAACACGCTGTCCTTCGCGCGCCGCGACGCCGCGGGGGATCCGGTGGTGGTGGTCGTGAACTTCTCGGCGGAGCCCTGGCACGAGTACCGGATCCCGCTGCCCGAGGGCGGGGACTGGCTCGAGGTGCTCAACTCCGATGCGCCCGTCTACGGCGGCAGCGGGGTCGGCAACCTGGGGCGGGTCCATGCCGAGCAGCTGCCCCTGCACGGGCGGGAGCACTCGGTGCGGCTGTCGCTGCCGCCGCTGGGCGCGGTGATCCTCGTCCCGTCCCGGCTGCGGGACTGACTCGCGCCGGCCGCGCGCCTCTGCATCCTGCGCCCACGCTCACACGGTGCCAGCGCCACGCGGTCCGCGCTGGCGCGGAGCCGACCACACGCTGTCCCCGCTGACGCGGAGCCGACCGCACGCTGTCCCCGCTGACGCGGTGCTGGCCACACGTTATGTGCGGCTCAGTGCCGGTTATGGCACTGAGCCGCACATAACAGGACGGCGGCGCAGCGGCGCGGCAGCGCCGCGGCACGACAGCGCAGCGGCACGACAGCGCAGCGGCACGACAGCGCAGCGGCGCAGCGGCGCGATGTTGCGGAGGGGGCTCGAGGGGGCGCGGAGGCTCAGAAAAGCAGGTTCGCCAGGCGCTTGCGGGCCGGGGCGACCCGCGGATCGGCGGCGCCGGCCACCTCGAACAGCTCGAGCAGGCGGGCGCGCACGATGTCCTTGGTCTCCTGGTCCGCGCCGCGCAGCTGGTCCAGCAGGCGCCCGAAGGCGTCCTCCACGTGGCCGCCGAGCATGTCGAGATCGGCGACCAGCAGCTGTGCCTCGAGATCGCCCGGCTGCTGGGCGGCGGCCTCGCGAGCGGCGGCGAGCTCCGCGTCCTGGGTGCGGCGCATGAGGGAGACCGTCGCCAGTCCCGCCTTCGCCTCGGCGTCGGCCGGGGCCTCCTGCAGCTGCTTCTGGTAGGCGGCGGCCGCCGCGTCGAGATCGCCCTTCTCGATCGCCTCGTACGCCTCGGCGATCAGCGGCGGCAGCGGCTCCTCGCTCTCCTGCTGCGGCGCGTCCTGCCCCTCGGGCAGCTCCATGCCCTGCTGGCGGGCCACCTCGATCACCTGGGTGAGGAGGTTGTCGACCTCGGCATCGGGGATCACCGACTGGACGATCGGCTGCAGCTGGCCCTGGATGAGCAGCAGCAGCGTCGGCAGCTGCTGCACGCGCAGCGCCCCGGCGACGCGCTGCTGCGTGTCGGCGTCCACGGTGGCCAGGCGGATGGCGCCGCCCTGGGCATCCACCGCGCGGCGCAGCGAGGTGAGGAACTGCTCCCCCTCGGGAACGCGCGCGCTCGTGACGAGCAGCAGGGTGGGGATCTGCTGGGAATCGGCGATCAGCTGCTCGAGGCCCTGCTCGGTGACGGCGACCTCGTGGGCTGACGGGGTGCCGGAGGAGCCCTCACCGCCGGCCGCACCAGCGGCGGGCTTCTTCAGCGCGGCGAGGTCGATGATTCCGTAGGGATCGGTCACAGGTGAACTCCTTCGATGACTGCGGGACGGACCCAGTCTAGGGAGTCCGGCCCGCGCTCGGCGGGGCCGGGAGGGTCACTCCCCGCTCGCGTCCAGGGCGGTCTGGGTGGCGCCGATCGGCTGGACCTGGCCCCCGGCGTCCGCCGAGGGGATGTGCAGCGCGACGTGGGTGCCGTACTTGCGGATGTACTCGGAGGTGAACTCCTTGGTGCCGATCACCTTCGTGTACTTGTTGTCCTCCGCGTAGCGCATGGTGGCGCGATCCTTGAGGGACACCTTGCGCTCGGAGAGCAGGGTGCCCATGATGATCGCGCCGCCGTCCTCGGTGCGCAGCCCGGCGAACTCGTCCTCGTCCACGGTGAACTTCTCGTGGATGGTCGCGGCCTCGTCCCATTCCACACCCTCGTTGAGCTCGGTCCGCTCGGTCTGGATGCGCTCGTGGGTGCCGGTCTGGAAGGGGTTCTCGGCCAGGAGGTCGTCGGGGTCCTCGCCGTCGCCGCCGCTGAGCACCTTGGCGTACAGCGCGAGCGCCTCCGCCGGGGTCATCAGCAGCCCGTCGGCATCCGCCGCGATCTGCTCGGAGCCCACCACGGCGTTGGGGACCATCGGCATCTCGACGCCCACGGCCTGCTGCGCCCAGCCCCAGGCGGTGTAGGCGGACTTCGCATCAGCCTGCTGGAGCGCCATGAAGTACGGCACGCCGTCCTCTTCGACGGAGTCCTCGACGAGCGCGATCGCGACGCGCGGGAACTCGGCGGAGACGGAGGTCATGGGGACGATGAGCTCGTCGCCGGGCACGCGCAGCTCCTCCGCCCACTCCTCGGCCTTCTCGATCATCGCGTAGGCGGCGGTGCGGAACTCTGCGGCAGAGCCCGAGACGCGCGGGCTGAGCTTCTCGGCGTCGCGCTCCTCATCGGCCTCGACCACGGCGGCGTTCACCTCGGGGATGATCCGGCTGAACTGCTCGGTGGTCTGCACCGGGGTGGGAGCCTCGGGCTCCTTGCCGGCCGGGGGCGCGGGCGGCGGCTCGGGATCGGCCCCGCAGGCCGCGAGGAGGCCCGAGGCGAGCAGCCCGCCGGCTCCCAGGACGAGGCCGCGACGGCCGACGGGTCGAGTGCTCATGAGGGAGTCCTTCCGCGCGCTGCGCAGGTCGTGGCGGGTCATCGCTGCTCCTCGTCGTCGATGGGACGGAGCTGCTCGGTGCGGTCCGGGTCTGCGGGAGCCTCGGCGGGGGCGTCCTCGTCCGAACCCTCGGCCGGAGCGTCCTCCTCGGCGCCGCCTGAGGAGGCGTCCTCGTGGGAGCCCTCCGCCCCCAGCGCGTCCCCGGTGTCCTCCTCGGTCGCGGGGGCGTCGTCGGTCGGGCTCTCGGAGGGGGTCTCCCCCAGCGCCCACACGCTCTGCTCACGGGACTCCTCCGCGGCGATCACGGCGTCGACGCCGGGCTCTGCGGCGGTGTCGGCATCGCTCTCTGCGTCCGCGTCGGCGCTCTCTGCGTCGGCGTCGGCGTCGGCGGCACCAGAGGCACCCGGCGCGGAGGCGGCGGCGCCCGCCGCGGAGGCGGTCGCGGCGGCGGGCGCGGGGCCCACCGGCTCGCGCGGCTCCTCCGCCTCCTCGAGCTGCTCGTCCTCGTCGCGGCGGCGGCCGCCGAGCGAGACGACCAGCAGCACCAGGCCGATCACGGCGATCGCGGCGCCACCGGCGTAGGCGAAGGGCACCCACTCGTTCTCGTCATCGACCGGCCAGGTGATGGAGAGCTTCTGCGCGGCGGGCTCGGAGCCGTCGGTGACGATCAGCAGGGAGCGGTAGACGTCCCCGTTCTCCTCGTCCCCGGCCCGGAAGTCGGCGATGTCGAGCGTGTACGGGCTGGGCTCGGTGTCCACCGAGCGCCACAGGTCCGAGGAGGTGGGATCGGAGAGCTCCGCCTCGCCGTCGGGATTGACCTCCTGCGTGCTCAGCGTGGTCCAGTCGCTCGCCCCGGTGACCCGGGTGTACCGCGTGTCCTCGAGGTAGGCCTCGATGTCGCCGTTCGCGGCGGTGATCACGGAGACGTCGGAGGCGCCCTCGATGACCGCCTCGCCCTCCTCGCCCCCGACGTAGAGCACGCCCGGGTCGATGACGAGTGCGGAGCCGGGATCGGCGAGGTCCACCGCGGCGGTGGTCTCGGTGGCCGGGGCCCAGGTGGTCTCGCCCAGTCGGCCGAGCGCGAGGCCGATCAGGCCGATCAGCACCAGGAGGACGGCCAGGAGTCGTTGCACGGTAGATGCTCCTTCGGGGTGGCTCGGACAGCACCGAGCGGGTGACCTGTCCACGATACGAGCGGCGCCGGGTGCGCAACAGTTCCGAGTGAGCATGTGCACCCGGGTAAAGCGCTCCTCATGAGCACCTCATAGCCCTCTCATGGGCGTCGTCGCCGCAGTGTGGGCGTCGCCGCAGTGGCGGTGCACCGCGTCCCCGACCGGGTGTCGTACGCTGGCCGGGTGCGTCTCGTCGTTGCCCGCTGTTCCGTCGACTACACCGGTCGTCTCACCGCCCATCTGCCGCTGGCCCCTCGGCTGCTGATCATCAAGGCTGATGGCAGCGTGCTGGTGCACTCCGACGGCGGCAGCTACAAACCGCTGAACTGGATGAGCCCCCCGTGCACGCTGAGCACCTCGCGCCGCGGCGACGAGGAGGCCGCCGGCGATCCGGAGGGCGAGTGGATCGAGCAGTGGGACGTGATCCATGACAAGTCCGGAGACCGGCTGCGGGTGCGCCTGCACGAGATCTTCGAGGACTCCTCCCACGAGCTCGGGATCGATCCCGGGCTGCAGAAGGACGGCGTCGAGGCCCATCTGCAGGCGCTGCTGGCCGAGAACATCGACACCCTCGGCGAGGGCTGGTCGCTGGTGCGGCGCGAATACTTCACCGCGATCGGGCCGGTCGACATCCTCGCCCGCGACGAGAACGGCGGCTCGGTCGCCATCGAGATCAAGCGCCGCGGCGAGATCGACGGCGTCGAGCAGCTGACCCGCTATCTCGAGCTGCTCAACCGGGATCCGCTGCTGGCACCGGTGCGCGGCATCTTCGCCGCCCAGGCGATCAAGCCCCAGGCGCGCGTGCTCGCCACCGATCGCGGCATCGACTGCGTGACCCTCGACTACGACGCGCTGCGCGGCATCGACGACGCCGAGTCCCGCCTGTTCTGAGAACGAGCGGTCGCCGTGCAGCCCTTCCTCCCCCGCCCCTCCCGTCCCGGCCCCGCACGGCCCGGTGCCGGCTTCCCGCTCCTGGAGATGCCATGACCGCCACCCCCTCCCCCGACTCCCCCGCGCTCACCGCCGAGCTCGCCCTGCACGGCACCGCCGTGCTCGAGCAGGGCCTCGTCCCCGACGCGCTCCTGCTCATCGACGGAGGCGACATCCTCTGGGCGGGACCGGCCGCGCACGCCCCGCAGCACCGGGCGGCGCGCACCCTCGCCCATGACGGGCTGCTCCTGCCCGGCCTGGTGGACCTCCACTGCCACGGCGGGGGCGGGGCCTCCTTCCCCGACGCCTCCGATGCCGCGGAGATGCTCACGGCGGTCCGCCAGCACCGCCGCCACGGCACCACGAGCCTGGTCGCCTCCCTCGTCACCGCCGATGCCGCCACCCTCCGGGAGCGGGTGCGGGATCTGTCGCAGCTCGCGGCCGACGGGGAGATCGCCGCGATCCACCTCGAGGGCCCCTTCCTCTCCGTCGAGCGGCGCGGGGCGCAGAACCCCGAGCACATCGTCGACGGGGACGCAGAGCTGGTGCGGGAGCTGGCAGCCATCGCGGGCGGCGCGCTGGCCACCATGACCGTCGCCCCCGAGGTCGAGGGAGCCGACGGGGTCATCGAGGCTCTCGCGGATGTGGGGGCCGTGCCGTCGCTCGGCCACACCGACGGCAGCAGCAGCCAGATGACCCACGCGATCTCCACGGCGCGCACCGCCCTGCGCCGACAGCGGGGCCGTTCGCCCCTGCCCACCGCGACCCACCTGTTCAACGGCATGCGTCCCATCCACCACCGCGACCCCGGCCCGGCCCTGGCGGCCCTCGACGCCGCCGCTCGCGGCGAGCTGGTGGTCGAGGTGATCGCCGACGGCGTCCACCTCGACGCCCGCACCGTCGCGCACGTCTTCTCGATCGCCGCCGAGGACACCGTCGTGCTCGTCACCGATGCGATGGCCGCCGCGGGCATGCCGGAGGGTCAGTACCGTCTCGGCGCGCTCGACGTCACCGTCGAGGCGGGGGTCGCGACCCTCACCGGCGCCGGCGCGATCGCCGGAGGGACCGCGCATCTGCTCGATGTGCTGCGCTTCGCCGTGCTCGAGGCCGGCGTGGATCTCGTCCAGGCGGTGCGCGCGGCCTCCTCGGTCCCGGCCGCGGTGCTCGGGCTGCAGGACCGCATCGGCTCCCTCGCCGCGGGTCGGCGTGCGGACGTGGTCCTCGCCGATGCGCAGCTGAACCCCGTGAGCGTGCTGCGCGCCGGGCTGGCCGTCAGCGGCTGAGCCGCCGCGCGGCGGGCGGGATCCGAGGCGACGACGTCGGCGCGGCCCACGCGGATCACGTCAGTCGGCGTCGCCCAGCACCATCCCCGTCGGGGCGGCTTCGAGCCACGAGTTCAGCGCCGCCCCGGAGACGAGGTCGACGATCGCGCTGATCTCCCGGCCGTCGCGCATGCTGAACTCCACGAGGTAGCTGTCCTCGGCGCCCTCCAGCTGGGCCGGAAGGCGCCGGCGCGAGACGTCTTCGATGTCCACGCGCCGAAGCACCACCTCGGGACGCACCCGGAGCGAGAAGGCCCGGAACCAGCGCAGGCGGTCGGTGCCGAAGCGCATGAGGCCGTGCTGCCAGGTGGTGCCGCCCACGAGCCCCCGCCGCTGCAGGGAGCATTCGAAGGCGCCGCGGCGCCGGGAGACAGCCGCCTGGCGCAGCAGGAGGAGCAGGACCAGGACGACAAAGAGCATCCCGATCCCCAGGAGGAGGATCGGGATGCTCAGGTCGCTCATGCCGGGTGCGCGCTCAGCTCAGAAGCGAGAGGTCGCGGACTCGGCGGGCGTCGCGTCGTCGACACCGATGGTCACGACGTCGGCGTCGACGGAGACGAAACCGCCCTCGACGTCCAGCGCCTCGACGTGGCCGTCCTGGTCGATGATCCGCACCGCGCCGGTGCCGAGGATCGCCAGGGTGGGCTGCATCTGCGGGAGGATGCCCATCGAGCCGTCGATCGCGGGCACGACGACCTGCGCGGCCTGCCCGGTCCAGACGGTGCGGTCCGCGGTGACGAAGGTGACCTCGAGCGCACTCACGCGCCGAGCTCCTTGTCGATGCGGTGCTGGTTCTCGAGCACCATGTCGATGCCGCCCACGTTGAAGAAGGCCGACTCGGTGATGTGGTCGAACTCGCCGTCGCAGATGCCCTTGAAGCCCTCGATGGTGTCCTTCATCGGGACGTCCGAGCCGTCCACGCCGGTGAACTGCTTGGCGAGGTGGGTGTTCTGCGAGAGGAACTGCTGGATGCGGCGTGCCCGCGAGACGATGACCTTGTCCTCCTCGGACAGCTCGTCCACGCCGAGCATCGCGATGATGTCCTGCAGCTCCTTGTTGCGCTGGAGGATCTGCTTCACGCGCACCGCGGTGTCGTAGTGGTCCTGGCCCACGTAGCGGGGGTCGAGGATCCGCGAGGTCGAGGCCAGCGGATCGATCGCCGGGTAGAGGCCGCGCGAGGCGATCTCTCGCGAGAGCTCCGTGGTGGCGTCGAGGTGGGCGAAGGTCGTCGCCGGGGCCGGGTCGGTGTAGTCGTCGGCCGGGACGTAGATCGCCTGCATCGAGGTGATCGAGTGGCCGCGCGTCGAGGTGATGCGCTCCTGGAGCACGCCCATCTCGTCGGCCAGGTTCGGCTGGTAGCCCACCGCGGAGGGCATGCGGCCCAGCAGGGTGGAGACCTCGGAGCCCGCCTGGGTGAAGCGGAAGATGTTGTCGATGAACAGCAGCACGTCCTGCGACTGCTCGTCGCGGAAGTACTCCGCCATGGTGAGCGCGGACAGGGCCACGCGCAGACGGGTGCCCGGCGGCTCGTCCATCTGGCCGAAGACCAGGGCGGTCTTCTCGATGACGCCGGACTCGGTCATCTCCTCGATGAGGTCCCAGCCCTCACGGGTGCGCTCGCCGACGCCGGCGAACACGGAGACGCCGTCGTGGTTGTTGGCCACGCGGTAGATCATCTCCTGGATGAGCACCGTCTTGCCGACGCCCGCGCCGCCGAACAGGCCGATCTTGCCGCCCTTGACGTACGGGGTGAGCAGGTCGATCGACTTGATGCCGGTCTCGAACATGACCGTCGAGGACTCGAGCTGGTCGAAGTTCGGGGCCTTGCGGTGGATGGGCCAGCGCTCGGTGATCTCGAGCTGGTCCGCAGACTTGTTCAGCGGGCTGCCGACCACGTCGAAGACGGTGCCGAGGGTCACGTCGCCCACGGGCACGGAGATCGGGGCGCCGCTGTCGGTCACGGCCTGGCCGCGCACCACACCGTCGGTGGGCTTCAGCGCGATGCCGCGGACCATGCCGTCGCCGAGGTGCTGGGCGGTCTCGAGGGTCAGGGTCGACGCCTCGAGGCCGGAACCGGTGTCCTCGATCTCGATGGTCAGCGCGTTGTAGAGCTCCGGGATGCTCCCGGGAGGGAACTCGATGTCGACGACGGCGCCGGTGACGCGCGCGACGCGTCCGGTGGCACCGGCCGCCGGGGCGGCGGGGGCCTGGCTGTCAATGGTGGTGGTCATGTGCGTTCTCTCCATGTCGTGCCGACGCGGGGCGCCGTCGGCCAATGTCTCGTCGGCCAGTGTCTCAGCGTTCGGTGCGGCCGGATCCCGCGAGCGCATCGGCACCGCCGACGATCTCCGTGATCTCCTGGGTGATCTCCGCCTGGCGGGCGGAGTTCGCCAGCCGGGTGAACTTGTTGATCTGCGTCTCCGCGTTGTCGGTGGCGGTCTTCATCGCACGCTGGGTGGACGCGTGCTCGGAGGCCATCGCCTGCAGCAGGATGTTGATGATCCGCGACTCGATGTAGCGCGGCATGAGCTCCTCGACGACCGTGTCGGCGTCGGGCGTGAACTCGTACAGCGGGTACGTCGGGCTCGGCGCCTCGTCCCCGGCCTCGACCAGGCCCATCGGCACCATGCGCACGGAGCGGGTGTGCTGGAGGAAGCGGCTCTCGAAGCGGGTGCCGACCACGTAGAGCTCGTCCAGGTGCACGGCCGGATCCTCGGTGAGGAGATCCTCGGTGAGGACGGAGGAGATCTCGCGCCCGAGGGCGGGCAGCTCGTTCTCCTTGTACGGGGTCCACGCGCGGTGAGGGGGGCGGTTGCGGAACCGGTAGTACGACTCGCCCTTGCGGCCGACGACGTACATCACCGGCTCCTTGCCCTCGTCGCGCAGCGTGTTCGCGAGCTGCTCCGCGGCCCGGATGACGTTGTGCGAGTAGGGCCCGGTCATGCCGCGATCCGCGGTGATCATGAGGATCCCCGCACGCCCCGTCTGCTTCCGCTCGCTGTCCAGGAACGGGTGGGCAATCTCGTCGGAGTGGGTGGCCACCGAGCCGATCGCGCGGGTCAGCGCATCGGCGTACGGCGTCGTCGCCTCCACCCGGGCGTGAGCCTTGGCGATGCGCGAGGCCGCGACCATCTCCTTGGCCTTGAAGATCTTCTTCATCCCCTGGGCGGAACGGATCCTCTGTTTGTATACCCTCTGCTGGGCTCCCATGTCTCTCCTCGTGCGGGGTGGATGCGCCGGCGGGAGCCGCCGCCCCGTGGGGCGGCGGCATCTCGCATCAGCCGCGGACGATCTGCTCCTGCTCGATCTGATCGGCGGAGAGGCGCCCGGACTCGTCGTTCCGCGCCGCGTCCTGACCCTTGCCGGCGAGGAAGTCCTGCTTGACCTGATCGAGGATGCCCGAGAGCTCCTCCTCGGTCGAGGACTCGAACTTGCCGGAGGTGCGGATGGCCTCGAGCACGCCGCCGTTGTGGCGCAGGTGCTCGAGCAGCTGGGACTCGAAGTCGCGGACGTCCTCGACCTCGATGTCGTCGAACTTGCCCTTGGTGCCGGCCCAGACCGAGACGACCTGCTCCTCCATCGGGAAGGGCGAGTACTGGGACTGCTTGAGCAGCTCCATCAGGCGGGCGCCGCGGCTGAGCTGCTGCTTCGAGGCGGCATCCAGATCCGAGGCGAACATCGCGAAGGCCTCGAGGTCGCGGTACTGCGCCAGGTCGATCTTCAG
>DHCMJ07802__coassemble_52_pt1 | contig 87052 bp, 73 predicted proteins | sample DHCMJ07802__metabat2_high_PE_028 | metagenome-assembled genome bin DHCMJ07802
GGCAAGGCGAAGAACCTCCGCCAGCGCCTGGTGAACTACTTCCAGGACCTCTCCGTCCTGCACGAGCGCACCCGGCGCATGGTGACCACCGCCGCGAGCGTCGAATGGACGGTGGTGGGCACCGAGGTCGAGGCGCTCACCCTCGAGTACACCTGGATCAAGGAGTTCGACCCGCGGTTCAACGTCAAGTTCCGCGACGACAAGTCCTACCCGTACCTGGTGCTGACGATGGGGGAGAAGGTGCCGCGGGTGCACATCACCCGTCGGCCGCGCGCCAAGGGGGACCGCACCTTCGGGCCCTACCCGCAGGTGGGCGCGATCCGCGAGACCCTCGACCTGATGCTGCGGGTCTTCCCGATCCGCTCCTGCACCGCCGGGGTGTACCGCCGCGCCGAACGCTCCGGCCGCCCCTGCCTGCTCGGCTTCATCGGCAAGTGCGCGGCCCCATGCGTCGGCGACATCTCCGAGGAGGAGCACCGCAGGCTCGCCGAGCAGTTCGCGGACTTCATGGCCGGCAACACCTCGAAGTACACCCGGCGCATCGAGCAGCGGATGAAGGCGGCCGCCGCAGCGATGGACTACGAGACCGCCGCCGGGCTGCGCGACGACCTGCAGGCCCTCGAGAAGGTCATGGAGAAGAACTCGGTGGTGCTCTCCGACGCCACCGACGCGGACCTCATCGGTCTCGCGCAGGATGAGCTCGAGGCCTCCGTGCAGGTCTTCCACGTGCGCGGCGGGAGGATCCGCGGCCAGCGCGGCTGGACCGCGGAGATCCTCGACGACTCCTCCGGCCCCGATCTCATCGAGCGGGCGATGACCACGCTGTACGCGGAGGGGGAGGCGCCCCGGGAGGTGCTCGTCCCGATCCTCCCCACGAACCGCGAGCAGGTCCTGCAGATGATGGGCCGCACCGTGGACCTGCGCGTCCCCCAGCGCGGCGAGAAGAAGGACCTGCTGCGCACCGTGGGGGAGAACGCCACCGAGGCGCTGCGCCTGCACCGGCTCAAGCGCACCGGGGACCTCACCGCCCGCACCAAGGCGCTCGAGGACCTCGGCGAGGCGCTCGAGCTGGCCGAGCCGCCGCTGCGGATCGAGTGCTTCGACATCTCCCACTCCCACGGCACCAACGTCGTCGGCTCCCAGGTGGTCTTCGAGGACGGGCTGCCCAAGAAGAGCGAATACCGCCGCTACTCCGTCAGCGGCGCGGCCGCCCGGGACGACACCGCCTCGATGTACGACGTCATCTCGCGGCGCCTGAAGCACCACCTGGACCCGCCGGAGCAGAGCGAGGAGGACAGGCGCCGGTTCGCCTACCCGCCCTCGCTGATCCTCGTCGACGGCGGGCCGCCGCAGGTCGCCGCCGCGCAGCGCGCCTTCGACGATCTGGGCATCACCGACATCGCCCTGGCCGGCATCGCCAAGCGTCTCGAGGAGATCTGGCTGCCCGGCGACGACTACCCGGTCATCCTGCCGCGCACCAGCGAGGCGCTGTTCCTCGTGCAGCGGCTGCGGGACGAGGCGCACCGCTTCGCGATCACCTACCACCGCTCCAAGCGCGGCCGCGCCATGCAGGCCAGCGCGCTGGACGGCATCCCCGGCCTGGGCCCGGCCCGTCGGCGCGCCCTGCTGGACCGCTTCGTGACCGTCTCCGCGATCCGGGCCGCGAGCGAGGAGGAGCTGGTGGAGGTCGACGGGATCGGCCCCGCGCTCGCCGCCCAGATCGCGCTCGCGCTACGATCCGAGGTGGAGAGCGCAGCGGAGCCGGGGACGGACGCGGGTGCGGACACCGTCATCGAGGACGAGGCGCTCGGGGTGGCCGTGGACATGGCGACCGGTGAGATCATCGACCGCTGATCCACCGCGCAGAACGTGCCCGCGGTCCACCCCCGCAGGCCCGTCCCCGCAGGTCCCTGCCCCTGCCTGAGCTCTGGAAGGAGCGCTCGTGACCGAGGACACCGCACCGCTGCCCAGCACCGACACCCGGGGCGACGTCGTGATCATCACCGGCCTCGCCGGCGCCGGGAGGGAGACCGCCGCCCACGCCCTGGAGGACATGGGCTGGTACGTGGTCTACAACATCGCCCCGCAGCTGATCGGCACGCTGTACGAGCTGCGCGCCACCGCCGTCGGCCGCGAGAACCGCTTCGCGGTGGTCGTCGATCCCCGCTCGGGGCCGTTCTTCAGCGAGCTCGGGGACGTGGTCACCGAGCTGCGCAAGGCCGATCTGCGGCTGCGCCTGCTGTTCCTCACCGCGGACGAGTCCACGCTGGTGCGCCGCTTCGACTCGGTGCGCCGCCCCCACCCGCTGCAGGGGGAGGAGGGCGTGCTCGAGGGCATCCGCCGCGAGCGCGAGATGCTCGCCCCCTACCGGCGGATGGCCGATCTGGTGATCGACACCTCCCCGCTGAACGTGCATCAGCTCACCATGAAGATGCGCACCGTGTTCGGCACGAGCGCGGAGCAGCGCCTCACCGTCACGATGCTGTCCTTCGGCTTCAAATACGGGATCCCGCTCGAGGCCGATCACGTCAGCGACGTGCGCTTCATCCCCAACCCGTACTGGGTGCCGGAGCTCAAACCCAAGCGGGGCACCGATCCCGAGGTCGCGGACTTCGTGCTGGGCGACGCCAACGCCGCCGAGTTCGTCCCCCGCTACCTCGACATGATCACCCCGGCGCTGCGCGGCTACAGCGCCGAGAACAAGCACTTCACCACGCTCGCCATCGGCTGCACGGGCGGGAAGCACCGCAGCGTCGCCGTCTCGGAGAAGCTCGGCGAGGAGCTGCGGCGCCTCGGACACGCCGTGCGCATCCGCCACCGCGACCTGGGGCGCGAATGAGCATCGCCCCCCGCTCCGGAGGCCACCGCCTGCGCGGCGCCGACCGCTCCGCCAGCGCCCGCCGCGGCCGCCGCGGCGACCCTCAGCGCCCCCTGCGCGTGGTCGCGCTCGGCGGCGGCCACGGCCTGGCTGCGAACCTGCGTGCGCTGCGCCTGCTGGCCGATGACATCACCGCCGTGGTCACCGTGGCGGACAACGGGGGCTCCTCGGGCCGGATCCGCACCGAGATGCCGGTGCTGCCGCCCGGTGACCTGCGGATGGCGCTCGCGGCGCTGTGCGAGGACTCCGACTGGGGGTCCATCTGGGGTGATGTCATCCAGCACCGCTTCGCGACCGAGGGGGAGCTGGACGGGCACGCCCTGGGCAACCTGCTCATCGTCGCGCTGTGGCAGATCCTCGAGGACCCGGTCGAGGGGCTGGACCAGATGGCGGAGCTGCTGGGCGCGCGCGGGCGGGTGCTGCCGATGGCGCTGGATCCGCTGGACATCGAGGCCCATGTGCGCGGCGAGGACGGGCAGCTGCGCACCGTCTCCGGGCAGTGGCAGGTCGCGACCGCCGCGGGCCGGGTCGAGGGCGTCCGCCTCATCCCCGCCCGTCCCCGCGTCCCGCAGGACGTCATCGACGCCCTGGGCCGCGCCGACTGGATCATCGTGGGCCCCGGCTCCTGGTACACCTCGGTGCTGCCCCACCTGATGATCCCGGAGATCGCGGAGGCGATCCGCACCAGCCCCGCACGGCGCTGCATCACCACGAACCTCTCCGTCGGCGCGCAGGAGGCGGAGGGCATGACCAGCCTGGACATGCTCGACGTGCTGCTCGAGCGCGCCGAGGGCTGCCGCTTCGACGCGCTGCTGGCCGACCCCACCACCCTCGGCGACGCCCTCGAGCTCGCGGAGTCCGCACAGGGCCGCGGCATCCGCACCCTGCTGCGCCAGGTGAGCGTGGGCAACGGGACACCGCAGCACGACCCGGTGCGCCTCGCCGCCGCGTACCGTGACCTGTTCGACGACGTGTACGGAGATGTCGAGACGGAGCACGCCGCGAGCGTGCCCGGTGACGGAGAGCACAGCCCGGCCGGGCAGGCGCACGTCGAGCACGAGAACGCACGGCACGCGAGTGCCGGCGACCGCACCACGGGGGCTTCGTCCCCCCGCACCGAGGAGGACATGCATGGCGCTGACGGGTGAGGCCAAGGAGGAGCTGAGCCACCTCGAGGTGACCCGTCCCTCCGCGCGCAAGGCGGAGGCGGCGGCGATGCTCCGCTTCGCCGGCGGGCTGCATCTGGTGGCCGGACGGGTGGTGGTCGAGGCGGAGCTGGACTCCGCGGCCGTCGCCCGCCGGCTCCACGGGATCATCGCCGACATGTACGGGCACCGCGCGGATCTGGCCGTCCTCGCGCCCTCCGGCATCCGCCGCACCACGCGCTACATCGTGCGGGTCGAGCGCGAGGGCGGGATGCTCGCCAGGCAGACAGGTCTGCTGGACGCCCGCGGCCGGCCCGTGCGCGGCATGCCGCCGTTCGTGGTGGGCGGGGCGACGGTCGACGCAGAGGCCGCCTGGCGCGGCGCGTTCCTCGCCCGCGGCACGCTCACCGAGCCGGGGCGCTCCTCCGCGCTCGAGCTGTCCTGCCCCGGCCCCGAGGTGGCGCTCGCGATGGTGGGCGCCGCCCGCCGCCTGGGGGTCGCCTCCAAGGCCCGCGAGGCCCGCGGCACCGACCGGGTGGTGCTGCGCGACGGGGACGCGATCTCGATGCTCCTGGGCCGCATGGGGGCGCCCGAGACGGTGAAGATCTGGGAGGAGCGGCGCACCAAGCGCGAGGTGAAGGCCACGGCCCACCGGCTGGCGAACTTCGACGACGCGAACCTGCGCCGCTCCGCCCGGGCAGCCGTGGCCGCCGGGCAGCGGGTGCAGCGCGCGCTCGAGATCCTCGGCGACGAGGTGCCCGAGCACCTGCGAGCTGCCGGCCGGCTCCGCCTCGAGCACCGCCAGGCGAGCCTCGAGGAGCTCGGCCGCCTCGCGGATCCGCCGCTGACGAAGGATGCCGTCGCGGGCCGGATCCGACGCCTTCTGGCCACCGCGGACAAGCGCGCGGAGGAGCTCGGCATCGCCGGGACCGACCACGGAGTGGACGAGGAGCAGCTTCCGCCGTCCCCGGATCCGGGTCATTGATAAGATCGTCACGGCCGTCGGTCACATCCGGCGCCGTCCGAGCGTACGAGGGCGTGCGCGCCATGTCAGTACCGGAATTTCGCAGGCACCCCTGCGAATCTAGGAGGAACCCTTGACCATCAAGGTTGGAATCAACGGATTCGGCCGCATCGGCCGCAACTTCCTGCGCGCCGCTCTCGAGCAGAAGGCGGACATCCAGATCGTCGGTGTGAACGACCTCACCGACAACGCCACGCTCGCGAACCTCATCAAGTACGACTCCATCGGCGGCGTCCTGCCCTACGAGGTCTCCCACGACGAGGACTCGATCACCGTCGGCGAGAACACCTTCAAGGCGTACGCCGAGCGCGATCCGAAGAACATCCCGTGGGGCGAGATCGGCGCGGACGTCGTCATCGAGTCCACCGGCATCTTCACCGACGCCGAGAAGGCCAAGGCCCACATCGAGGCCGGCGCCAAGAAGGTCATCATCTCCGCTCCGGCGAAGAACGAGGACGCGACCTTCGTGATCGGTGTGAACGAGGGCGACTACGACCCCGCGAAGCACAACATCATCTCCAACGCCTCCTGCACCACCAACAGCCTCGCGCCGGTGGCGAAGGTGCTGAACGACGAGTTCGGCATCGTCAAGGGCCTGATGACCACGATCCACGCCTACACCTCGGACCAGGTGCTGCAGGACGGCCCGCACAAGGACCCGCGCCGTGCACGCGCCGCCGCCCTGAACATCGTCCCGACCACCACCGGTGCGGCCAAGGCCGTGGCGCTGGTGCTCCCCGAGCTCAAGGGCAAGCTCGACGGCTACTCGCTGCGCGTGCCGGTCCCCACCGGCTCGATCACCGACCTCACCTTCGAGGCCTCCCGCGAGGTCACCGTCGAGGAGGTCAACGCCGCGGTGAAGAAGGCCGCCGAGGGCCCGCTCAAGGGCGTCCTGCGCTACACCGAGGACCCGATCGTCTCCAAGGACATCGAGGGCGATCCGCACTCCGCGATCTTCGACGCGCAGCTGACCAAGGTCATCGGCAACCAGGTGAAGATCTTCTCCTGGTACGACAACGAGTGGGGCTTCTCCAACCGCCTCGTCGAGCTCTCGCAGCTCGTCGGCAAGTCCCTCTGATCCCGGAGTCGTCGCACTGACGACCAGGACAGCCCCGGAGCCCGCCGGCCGCCGCCCCGAAGGGTCGGTGCCCGGCGGGCTCCGCTCGTCCCCAGAGCCCTGTGCCGCTGCGCGGCGCGGCGGCGAGACCTTCGAAGGAGCACCACAGTGCTGAAGACCATCGACTCGCTCGGAGAGCTGCGCGGCAAGCGCGTGCTCGTCCGAGCGGACCTCAACGTCCCGCTGGACGGGACCACCATCACCGACGACGGACGCATCCGCGCCGCGCTGCCCACCCTGACGCGCCTGGTCGAGGCCGGCGCACGGGTGGTCGTGATCTCCCACCTCGGCCGCCCCAAGGGCGCCCCCGAGGAGAAGTACTCCCTGCGCCCGGTCGTCGGCCGGCTCGGCGAGCTGCTCGGCCAGGAGGTCGCCTTCGCGACCGACACCGTCGGCTCCTCTGCACAGGAGGTCGTCGCCGGGCTCGAGGACGGCCGCGTGGCCGTCCTGGAGAACCTGCGCTTCAACCCCGGCGAGACCGCGAAGGACGACGCCGAGCGCGCGGCCTTCGCGACGCAGCTCGCCGCGCTCGGCGACGCCTTCGTCTCCGACGGCTTCGGCGTCGTCCACCGCAAGCAGGCCTCCGTCTACGAGCTCGCGACGGAGCTGCCTGCGGCCGCCGGCGAGCTGGTGCTCGCCGAGGTCGAGTCCCTGCGCAAGGTCACCGACCAGCCCGAGCGGCCCTTCGTGGTGGTGCTCGGCGGCGCGAAGATCGCCGACAAGCTCGGCGTGATCGACAGCCTGCTGGGCAAGGCCGACCGCCTGCTCATCGGCGGCGGCATGGCCTACACCTTCCAGAAGGCGAAGGGCTACGAGGTGGGCCGCTCCCTGCTCGACGAGAGCAAGCTCGATGTGGTCCGCGAGTACATGGACCGCGCCGAGAAGAACGGCGTCGAGCTGGTGCTCCCGGTCGACACCGCCGTGGCGCCCGAGTTCTCCGCCGATGCTCCCGCGACCGTGGTCGCGGTCGACGCGATGCCCGCCGACCAGGAGGGCATGGACATCGGCCCGGAGACCGCGAAGCTGTTCGGCGAGAAGATCGCCGATGCCGCGACCGTGTTCTGGAACGGCCCGATGGGCGTGTTCGAGTTCGAGGCCTTCGCCAAGGGCACCACCGCCGTGGCGGAGGTCCTCTCGAAGGCCCCGGGCTACACCGTGGTCGGCGGCGGCGACTCGGCCGCCGCGGTCCGCACCCTCGGATTCGACGAATCCCTCTTCTCGCACATCTCCACCGGCGGTGGCGCGAGCCTCGAGCTCATCGAGGGCAAGGACCTGCCGGGCATCTCCATCCTCGAGGAGGACAACTCATGACCACCCCCCGCACCCCGCTGATGGCGGGCAACTGGAAGATGAACCTCGACTGGAAGCAGGGCCTCGCCCTGGTCGAGGAGCTCGGCGAGCACCTCAAGGAGGTCGACACCTCGCTGGTCGAGACCGTCGTGCTGCCGCCCTTCGTGGACCTGCGCAGCGTCCAGGTCGCGGTCGACGCCGGCAAGCTGCCGATCACGTACGGCGCGCAGGACATCTCCGCCCACGAGTCCGGTGCGTACACCGGCGAGGTCTCCGGCCCGATGCTGAAGACCCTCGGCTGCTCCTACGCCGCGGTCGGCCACTCCGAGCGCCGCCAGTACCACGGCGAGGACGAGGAGGTCACGAATGCGAAGGTGAAGGCCGCCTTCGCCGCGGACATCACCCCGATCCTGTGCGTCGGCGAGCCGCTCGAGGAGCGTCAGGCCGGCAAGCACGTCGAGTACACCCTCGCCCAGCTCGAGGGAGGCATCGAGGGACTGGACGCCGCGCAGGCGAAGCGGATCGTCATCGCCTACGAGCCCGTCTGGGCCATCGGCACCGGCGAGGTCGCCACCCCGGACGACGCCCAGGAGGTGTGCGCCGCGATCCGTGAGGCGCTGCGTGCGATGCACGGCGACGAGGTCGCCGACGCCGTCCGCGTCCTGTACGGCGGCAGCGTGAAGTCCGCCAACGTGGCCGAGCTCATGGAGAAGGCCGACGTCGACGGCGCGCTCGTCGGCGGCGCCTCGCTCAAGGCCGAGGAGTTCGCCAAGATCGCGGGCTTCCAGGGCTGAGCGACGTACTGCGAGCGTGCGAGCGGTAGGAGCTCAGCCGGTGAAGCGGTGTTTGAGCGACGTGCTGCGAGCGTGCGAGCGGTAGGAGCTCAGCCGGTCTCGCAGGGCTGAGAGAGCCGTACCACCCGGGCCGGGTCCTCGTCGGACCCGGCCCGTGGCGTATGCTGGATCGGTCCGCCTGTCTCCGTGGAAGGTGTCCGTCCTCGTGGATCTGCCTCTGCTGAAGCTCATCCTTCAGATCCTGCTGGCCGTGCTCGGCCTGCTGACCATCATGCTCGTCCTGCTGCACAAGGGGCGCGGCGGCGGTCTGTCCGACATGTTCGGCGGCGGCGTCTCCTCCTCGGCCAGCGCCTCCGGTGTGGCGGAGCGGAACCTGAACTGGCTCACCGTCTCCGTCGCCGTGGCCTGGGGCTTGAGCGCGGTCGCCCTGGGCGTCATCGAGAAGCTGCTCTGAGCCGCTAGCCGCTCTGCACAGCGAGAAGGGCCGGTCACCGTCGAGGTGACCGGCCCTTCCGCGTGCTCGGCGGGTTCAGGCGGGGCTCAGCCCTCGCCTCCCGCTGCGGACTCGTCCAGGTACCAGGTGGTGGACTCCAGCCCCCGCACGGCGGAGGCGGGCACCGCCCACGGGTCGATGGGGCCGTGCCCGTCGCGGACCGCCCCGGCCTTCTCCGCACCGGCGACCAGCAGCGCCACGTGCCGCGCCGAGTTCAGCACCGGCCAGGTGAGCGAGATCCGCTCCGGAGGAGGCTTGGGGGAGTCGGTCACCCCGGTCGCGCTCGCGCTGATGTGTCGCTGGTCGGGGTGCTCGGGGAAGAGCGAGGCGATGTGGCCGTCGGGGCCCACCCCCAGCAGCAGCACGTCGAAGAACGCCCGGCCGCGCGTGCGGAACGGCTCGTCGCCGCCCATCTGGTCCAGCTGCTGCCCGTACCAGGCGGCGGCGTCCTCGAGGGACATGCCGTCTGCGGGGGAGGGCATCACGTGGATGTTGCGGGCCGGCAGCCCGGCCTTCTCCTGCAGCGGGACGAGCAGCGAGTCCCGCACCCCCACCTCGTTGCGCTCGGCGGAGTCCGGGTCGACGAAGCGCTCGTCCCCCCACCACAGGTGCAGGTGGGCGGCGTCCACCCCGGCGGCGGCGAGGGCCTCCGGCAGTGCGGCGGCGGTCTTCGTGCCGACGGTCCCGCCGGTGAGCACGAGGTGCGCGACGGGGCGCTCCGCGAGCGCGGCGGCGAGCTGCTGGGCGGCGCCCTCCGCGGCCGCGGCCGCGACGGCGTCGCCGTCGGCGAGCACCACGTCGTGCGGCGCGGGCTTGCCGCTGGCGAAGGTCGCGGTGTCGTCGACGCTGCTGTAGGTGGCGGCGAGGACCTCGCCGTACACCTCGTCGGGGTCCAGGCGGCGCAGCTCCTCGGTGATGAGCTCCGCGAGGGAGCGGCGCGGCATCGTGACGTGCTGTCCGGTGTCGTCACCGGGCAGCTTCATCACGATCGAGTCGTCGCTGACGCGCGTGAGCTCGATCGTGCCGTCCTCGCGCACGAGGCGCACGCCGTGGACGCCGGCGAAGTCGGCGTCGTCGGCGGCCGGGGGGAGCACCTCGGCGGTGACGCCGAGGGTGTGCTCGAGCCAGGCGGCCATCAGCGCGACCGAGGGGTTCCCGACGGTGCCGGTGACCTCGGCCTTCGTGGGAACGGCCACGGGCGGGACCTCGTAGGCGCTCGCGACCAGGCCGCGCCAGCGCGTCAGCCGCGCCCAGGCGAAGTCGGAGTCGCCGCTGGAGTAGCCGCGACGCAGCCGCTTGAGGGTGGCCAGCGGATCCGGGCAGGCGGCGGAGTCCGTGATGCGGCGCTGGGACATGGAGCCCAGCACGTCGTGGACGGGCGAGGACGGTGCGTTCTCGGGCCACCAGGTGACGATCGGGGCGTCCGGCAGCAGCAGCGCCATCACCAGCGTGTCCAGCGCCCACAGCACGTCGCCGCGGGCATGGAGGATGACGATCTCGCCGGCACCGGCATCGCGGCCCACGCGGATCTCGGCGTCGAGACCGGAGTTCTCGGCCTCCGGATCGGCGTCGACGACGATGACGCGGGCGGGGTGCTCGTGGCTCGCGGCGATCGCGGCCTCGAGCGGCTCCTCCACATCGCCGGTGGCGATGATGATGAGCGTGAGGACCCGCCCGATCGTGTTCGCGCCGAACGTCTCCCGCATCTCGATCATCTGCTTGTCGATCGCCGATGCGGTGGTGTCGGTCAGGGTGGTGATCACGGTCGCCTCCAGGTACGCCCGTCATGGGCGAGCATCTCGTGCGCGGTATCGGGGCCCCACGTGCCGGGGCGGTACGGGGCCGGGTCCAGGTTCTCCGCCCAGAACGCGGTGATGGGGTCGAGGATCTTCCAGGAGAGCTCGACCTCCTTCTGCCGCGGGAACAGCGGCGGGTCGCCGAGCAGCATGTCGAGGATCAGCCGCTCGTACGCCTCGGGGGACTCCTCGGTGAAGTTCATGCCGTAGGCGAAGTCCATCGTCACGTCCCGCACCTCCATCTGGGTGCCGGGGACCTTGGAGCCGAAGCGCATGGTCACGCCCTCGTCCGGCTGGACGCGGATGACGATCGCGTTCTGGCCCAGGTCCGCGGTGTCGGTGGAGCGGAAGGGCAGGAACGGGGCGCGCTTGAAGACCACCGCGATCTCGGTGACGCGGCGGCCCAGGCGCTTGCCGGCCCGGAGGTAGAAGGGCACGCCCGCCCAGCGCCGGGTGGCGATGTCCAGCCGCATCGCGGCGAAGGTCTCGGTGGTGGAGTCGGCGGGGATGCCGTCCTCCTCGAGGTAGGGACGCACCTCCTCGCCGCCCTGCCAGCCGCCCACGTACTGGCCGCGCGCGGTGTGCGCGGCGAGATCCTCGGGAAGCTCGACGGCCGCGAGCACCTTCTCCTTCTCGGCGCGCAGATCCGCGGCGCGGAAGGAGACGGGTTCCTCCATCGCGGTGAGCGCGAGCAGCTGCAGCAGGTGGTTCTGGATGACGTCCCGGGCGGTGCCGATGCCGTCGTAGTACCCGGCGCGCGAGCCGATGCCGATGTCCTCGGCCATCGTGATCTGCACGTGGTCGACGTAGCTCGCGTTCCAGACCGGTTCGAACATCTGGTTCGCGAAGCGCAGCGCCAGGATGTTCTGGACCGTCTCCTTGCCCAGGTAATGGTCGATGCGGAAGACGTCCTCCGGGCGGAAGGCCTTCTCGACCACGTCGTTGAGCTCGCGCGCGGAGGCGAGGTCGTGCCCGAAGGGCTTCTCGATCACCACGCGGCGCCACGAGCCGTCGCGCGGGGTGTTCAGCCCCGAGTTCGCCAGCTGGCCGCACACCTGCGGGAAGGCGTCCGGCGGGATGGAGAGGTAGAAGGCATGGTTGCCTCCGGTGCCGCGGGTGCGGTCCAGCTCGCCGACGACCTCGGTGAGCCGCTCGAAGGCGGCCGTGTCGTCGAAGGTGCCGGTGACGAAGCGCAGGCCGCCGCGGAGCTGCTCGAAGACGCTCTCGTCGAAGCCGGTGCGGGAGTGCTCCGAGACGCTCTTGCGCACGTACTCGGCGAAGTCGTCGTCGGACCATTCACGACGGCCGAAGCCGACCAGGCCGAAGCTGGGCGGGAGCAGGCCGCGGTGGGTGAGGTCGTAGATGGCGGGCAGGAGCTTCTTGCGCGCCAGGTCGCCGGTGACGCCGAACATCACCATGGAGCCGGGGCCGGCGATGAGGGGGAGGCGACGGTCCCGGGGGTCGCGCAGCGGGTTCGGCGCGTCCGTCCCGGGGAGGTGGCTGGGGGAGTCGGTCACGATCGTCCTTTCTCGGACAGCAGCGCGGGAGCACGGCCCGCCGTGGTGGCGGGCCGTGCTCCCGACGGGATCAAGCGCGGGCGGACTCGACGGACTCGGAGACCGTGGCGAGCAGTTCGTTCCACGACTTCTCGAACTTCTCGACGCCCTCGCGCTCGAGCACGGCGAAGACGTCGGCGAGGTCCACGCCGGCCTCGGAGATCCGCTCGAGCACGGCCTCGGCCGAGGTGGCCTTCTCCGCGGTCAGCGCCGCCTGCGGCTGCGAGTGCTCCGCGACCGCCGCGAGGGTCTTCTCCGGCATGGTGTTGACGGTGGGGTCGGCGACGAGGCTGTCGACGTAGAGGGTGTCGGAGTACTCGGGGTTCTTCACGCCGGTGGACGCCCACAGCGCCCGCTGCACGTTCGCGCCCTTCTCCTTGAGCGCCGCGAAGCGCTCCGCGGCGAAGGCCTCGAGGTACACGCCGAAGGCGACCTGGGCGTTGGCGACGCCGGCCTGGCCGCGCAGCGCGGTGGCCTCCTCGCTGGCGAGCTCCTCGAGCCGGGAGTCGATCTCGGAATCGACCCGGGAGACGAAGAAGGAGGCGACCGAGTGGATGCTCGAGAGGTCCTTGCCCGCGGCGGCGGCCTGCTCGAGCCCGGCGAGGTAGGCGTCGATCACGGCGCGGTAGCGGTCCACCGAGAAGATCAGCGTGACGTTGACGCTGATGCCCTCGGCGATCGTCGCGGTGATCGCCGGCAGCCCCGCCTCGGTGGCCGGGATCTTGACGAACAGGTTCTCCCGGCCGACGACCTCGTGGAGGTGCTTGGCCTGCGCGATGGTCTCCTCGGTGCTGTGCGCGAGGCGGGGGTCGACCTCGATGCTCACGCGGCCGTCGAAGCCGTGCGTGGCGGTGTGCAGATCGGCGAAGAGATCCGCGGCGCGGCGCACGTCGTCGGTGGTGAGGACCTCGACGATCGCGTCGACGTCCTTGCCCTCGCCGGCGAGGCGGGCGATGTCCGCGTCGTACTCCGAGCGCCCGGAGATCGCGGACTGGAAGATCGAGGGGTTGGTCGTCACGCCGACGACGTTGCGGGTGTCGATGAGCTCGCGCAGGTTGCCCGAGTCCATCCGCTGGCGGGAGAGGTCGTCGAGCCAGATCGAGACTCCGGCGTCGGAGAGGGCCTGCGTGCGAGTGTTCTGAGCCATGTCGTTCCTTCCGGGCGCCGTGCGCCCTGTGTCGGACTGGTGTCGAAGGGATCAACGCCCTCGAGGCCCTGATCCTTCCAGGATGTAGCCCCCGGAACCTCCGTGCGAGCGAGGCGATGACAGCGGGACAGCGGGGCGGGGGAGAGGGGCGCGGGGCAGGACCGGGTGGCCCCGCCCCGCGCGGGTGCTCAGGCGCCGGAGGCGGCGAGCGACTCCTTCGCGGCCTCGACCACGGCCTCGGCGGTGAAGCCGAACTCGCGGAAGAGGGTCTTGGCGTCGGCGGAGGCGCCGTAGTGCTCGAGCGAGACGGCCCGGCCGTGGACGCCGAGGAAGCGGTGCCACGGCATCGCGATGCCGGCCTCGACGGAGACCCGTGCGGTCACCGAGGAGGGCAGCACGGACTCGCGGTACGCCTCGTCCTGCTCGTCGAACCATTCGACCGACGGCATCGAGACGAGCCGGGTCGGGGTGCCCGCGGCCTCGAGCTGCTTCTGCGCCTCGGCGGCGTACTGCACCTCGGAGCCGGTGGCGATGAGGATGAGCTTCGGCTCGGCCGAGGCCTCCTTCATGATGTAGCCGCCCTTGACGACGTTCTCCGCCCCGGCGTACTCGGTGCGGTCGAAGGTCGGCATCGCCTGGCGGGACAGGATGAGGCCGACGGGCCCGCTGTCACGCTCCAGCAGCGCCTTCCAGGCCTGCGCGGTCTCGTTCGCGTCGGCCGGCCGGACGATCGAGAGGTTCGGGATCGCGCGGTAGGCGGCCAGGTGCTCGACCGGCTGGTGGGTGGGGCCGTCCTCGCCCAGGCCGATGGAGTCGTGGGTCCACACGTAGGTGGCCGGGACCTTCATCAGCGAGGCGAGGCGCACCGCGCCGCGCATGTAGTCCGCGAACTGGAAGAAGGTGCCGCCGTAGGGGCGGGTCAGGCCGTGCAGCGAGATGCCGGAGAGGATCGCGCCCATGCCGTGCTCGCGGATGCCGAAGTGCAGCGTGCGGCCGTACTCGTCACCGCTGAACTCGGAGGAGCCGATCTCCGCGGGGAGGAACGAGGGCTCGCCCTTCATGGTGGTGTTGTTCGAGCCGGCGAGGTCGGCGGAGCCGCCCCACAGCTCCGGCATGACCGGTGCGAGCTCCTGGAGCACCTTGCCGGAGGCGGCGCGGGTCGCGATGCCCTTCTCGTCCGCCTCGAAGGCGGGGAACGCCTCGGCGAAGCCGGCCGGCAGCTCGCGCGCGACGAGGCGGTCCAGCAGCGCGGCCTGCTCGGCGTGCGCCGAGCGCCACTGCTGGTAGCCCTTGTCCCACTCGCTCTTCGCGGCGGCGGCGCGCTCGGCCAGGCCGCGGGTGTGGGCGAGCACGTCCTCGTCGACCTGGAACTGCTGCTCCGGGTCGAAGCCGACGGCCTCCTTCAGACCGGCCACGCCCTCGGCGCCGAGCTTGGCGCCGTGCACGGTGTGGCTGCCGGCGAGCTCGGGGATAGGCCAGCCGATGACGGTGCGCAGGCGGATGAAGGTGGGCTTGTCGGTGACCTTCTGCGCCTCGAGGATCTCGGCCTTCAGCGCGGCGACGTCCTCGAGGTACGCGCTGCCGCCCTGGGTCCAGTCCACGGTGCGCACGTCCCAGCCGTAGGCCTCGTAGCGCGCGGCGGTGTCCTCGGTGAAGGCGATCGAGGTGTCGCCCTCGATGGAGATCTCGTTGTCGTCCCACAGGACGATGAGGTTGCCCAGCTGCTGGGTGCCGGCGAGCGAGCTGGCCTCGCTGCTGACACCCTCCTGCAGGTCGCCGTCGGAGGCGATCACGTAGGTGAAGTGGTCGAAGGGGCTCGTGCCGGGGGCGGCCTCGGGATCGAACAGGCCGCGCTCGCGGCGCTGCGCCATCGCCATGCCGACCGCGGAGGAGATGCCCTGGCCCAGGGGGCCGGTGGTGATCTCGACACCGTCGGTGAGGAAGTTCTCGGGGTGGCCCGGGGTCTTCGAACCCCAGGTGCGCAGCTCCTCGAGGTCCTTCTTCTCCAGGCCGAAGCCGCCGAGGAAGAGCTGGATGTACTGGGTCAGGCTCGAGTGGCCGGCCGAGAGCACGAACCGGTCACGGCCCAGCCAGCTCGGATCGGTCGGATCGTGGCGCATCACGTCCTGGTAGAGGAGATAGGCCGCCGGGGCGAGGCTCACGGCGGTGCCCGGGTGGCCGTTGCCGACCTTCTCCACCGCATCGGCGGCGAGCACGCGCGCGGTGTCGACCGCCCGCTTGTCGAGGTCGGTCCAGCCCTCGGGGGCCTTGAAGTTCTCCGTCATGTCGCGTGGTTCCTTTCGCCGGGGTGCGGCCTCTGCGGCCGTCGGGATCGACATGCCTCGGCCCGCAGGCGCCCAGCACGCGGCGGGGCGTGCAGGAAGCTGCGCGAGGCGACGCGACCCACCTTAGTCCGGGCAGCGGTCGCGAGGCGCGTCCGTCCAGCGGGTTGCCGGGAGGCGGGACGGTGCGGGGGGTCACCCCGTGTCTGGGTGCCGTCGCGATGGGCGGCGGCTTAGACTGGCATGGTTCTCACGACGGCCGCACGAGGGCCGGTCGTGCCCGCGGCCTCGCGTCGCGCTCAGGAGGAAGGACGGTGGGCGGTGACCGCCACCCAGGGAGCTTCGGTTCGCAACGCACACCGGGGCGGTGGTCGGACCCCGCACTCGATGCGCACCGTGGTGCGCGGCTACGTGGCGCTGACCAAGCCCCGCATCATCGAGCTGCTGCTCATCACCACGATCCCCACGATGTTCCTCGCGGCCGGCGGGTTCCCCTCGCCCTGGCTGATCCTCACCACGATGATCGGCGGCTACCTCGCCGCCGGCGGTGCGAACGCGCTGAACATGTACCTCGACCGCGACATCGACGCGAAGATGAAGCGGACCAAGCGGCGCCCGCTGGTCACCGGGGAGATCTCCCCGCGGGCGGGGCTGATCTTCGGGATCGTGCTGTCGATCGTCTCCGCGCTCTGGCTCGGGCTGCTGGTGAACTGGATGTCGGCGGCCCTCGCCGCCGGGGCGATCCTGCTGTACGTCGTGTTCTACACGATGATCCTCAAGCGCCGCACCAGCCAGAACATCGTCTGGGGCGGGATCGCGGGCTGCATGCCGGTGCTGATCGGCTGGTCGGCCGTGACCGGCACCGTCTCCTGGACCGCCGTGCTGCTGTTCCTGGTGATCTTCTTCTGGACGCCGCCGCACTACTGGCCGCTCGCGGAGAAGTTCTCCAAGGACTACGCCGATGCGGGCGTGCCGATGCTGCCGGTGGTCGCCTCGCGCACGAACGTGGCGCGCCAGATGATCATGCACACCGCCCTGATGGTGGCGGCGAGCCTCGCGATCATCCCGCTGGGGCAGACCGGCTGGGTGTACGGCGCGGGCGCCGTCGCCTCCGGGCTCTGGTTCGGCTTCCTCGTGGTGCGCTACGCGGTGCGGGTGCACCGCGGCCTGACCGGCAAGGCGCTGGGCCCGATGGCGGTGTTCCACGGCTCGATCACCTACCTGACCGTCCTGTTCGTCGCCCTCGCGATCGATCCCTTCGTCACCCTGTGACCCCGGGCGGCGCCCCTGATCCTGCCCCGGAGCAGGCGCTGCGCCCCGCCGACGAGCGGATCCTCGAGCAGTACCTGAGCCACCTGCGCATCGAGCGAGGCCTCTCCGCCAACACCCTCGCCGCCTACCGCCGCGACCTGCGCCGCTATCTCGCAGAGCTCGCCCGGCGCGACATCGACGCGACCGCGGTCGATCCCCAGCAGCTGGGCAGGTGGCTGCAGTCCCTGCGCACCGGCGCCGACGGCGGCAGCGTCCTGTCGGCGTCCTCCGCCGCGCGCTCCCTGGCCGCGGTGCGGGGCCTGCACTCCTTCCTCGACGCCGAACGGGTCTCCAGCTCGGGCGACCCCGCACGGCTGGTCCCCTCCCCGGCGCTGCCGCGCCGCCTGCCCCACCCCCTCGCGATCGCGCAGGTCGAGGCGCTCATCGAGGCCGCGGGCCGGCCCAGCACGGGCCGGGACGCCACCGCCCGCGCGCTGCGCGACCGGGCGCTGCTCGAGGTGCTCTACGGGCTCGGGGCGCGGATCTCCGAGGCGACCGGGCTCGACGTCGACGACATCGACGCCCAGGAGCGCGCGGCCGTGCTGCGCGGCAAGGGGGACAAGCACCGCGTGGTGCCGGTGGGGCGATTCGCCCTCGAGGCGCTCGAGGCGTATCTCACGCGCGGCAGGCCCGTCCTGGCGGCGCGCGGAACGGGGACACCCGCGATCTTCCTGGGCTCCCGCGGCACCCGGCTGACCAGGCAGGCCGCCTGGCAGGTGGTGCAGCGCGCCGCGGACGCCGCCGAGCTGAGCGATCTGCCCGAGCCGATCAGCCCCCACACCCTGCGCCACTCGTACGCCACGCACCTGCTGCACGGGGGAGCGGACGTGCGGGCCGTGCAGGAGCTGCTCGGCCACGCCTCGGTCACCACCACGCAGCTGTACACCCAGGTCACCGTCGACTCGCTGCGCGAGACCCATGCGGGTGCCCACCCCCGTGCCCGGAGAGGGGCTTAGACTTGTCCGGCACGACGCCCCTGCCCGGCACCGCCGGCAGCGGACGGCCTGCGCGAGACGATGACGGCACGGCGCACCCCTCGCTCCCCGGACTGGGATCGGAGCTGATCCGCCCGCCCCGCGGAGCGCCCCGTGCCCCGACCAGACCACGACGCCGACGACAGGACACCGACGTGAGCCCGACCTCCTCCCAGCAGCTTGACATCGACCTCGGCCCGACGGGCCGCCCGATGCCGGAGCTCCCGGAGCCGGCCCCGCTCGACGGCCACGGCCCCGCGCGGATCATCTCGATGGTGAACCAGAAGGGCGGGGTCGGGAAGACGACCAGCGTCATCAACCTCGGCGCCGCCCTGGCCGAGCTGGGCCGCCGGGTGCTGCTGGTGGACCTCGACCCGCAGGGCGCGCTCAGCGCCGGCACCGGGGTGAACCCCTACGACCTGGACGTGACCGTCTACAACCTGCTCATGGAGCGGGGCCACGACGTGCGCACGGTGATCCAGGAGACGCACACCGACAACCTCGACGTCCTGCCCGCGAACATCGACCTCTCCGCGGCCGAGGTGACGCTCGTCAACGAGGTCGCCCGCGAGATGGCGCTGGCACGGGTGCTGCGCCCGGTGGCCGACGAATACGACGTGATCATCATCGACTGCCAGCCCTCGCTGGGCCTGCTGACCGTCAACGCCCTCGCCGCGAGCCACGGCGTGATCATCCCGCTGGAGGCCGAGTACTTCGCGCTGCGCGGCGTGGCCCTGCTGGTGGAGACGATCGAGAAGGTGCAGGACCGCATCAACCCCCGCCTCGAGCTCGACGGCATCCTCATCACCATGTTCGATCCGCGCACCCTGCATGCTCGCGAGGTGTGCCAGCGCGTGGTCGAGGCGTTCCCCGACCAGGTCTTCCACACCACCATCAACCGCACGGTGAAGTTCCCCGACGCGTCCGTGGCCGCGGAGCCGATCATCTCCTTCGCGACCTCGAACAAGGGGGCGGCCGCCTACCGCCAGCTCGCCCGGGAGCTCATCTCCCGCGGCGCGGCCGCCTGATGGCCGCGGAGCGCTCCGCAGGGCGCGGCGCGGGGAAGGGCGCATCCCGCCGCGGCGGAGGGCGCCCGAACCGGCGCCGCAGCGCCTTCACCCCGCCGCGCCAGGTGCGTCTGCGGGACGGGGAGGGCCAGCCCGTCGCACCCGCCGAGGACGCCCGGACGGGCCACGACGCCGCGGAGCCGCATCGGGCCGACGGCGAAAGGCTCCAGAAGGTGCTCGCGCGGGCCGGATTCGGCTCCCGCCGCGCCTGCGAGACGCTGATCTCCACGGGCCGGGTGCGGGTCGACGGCGCCGTCGTGCAGGAGCAGGGCGTGCGCATCGACCCGGCCGCGCAGGTGGTGCACGTCGACGGCCGCCGACTCCAGCTCGACGAGACCAAGCTGACCCTGGTGCTGAACAAGCCCCGCGGCGTGGTCTCCGCGATGAGCGATCCCGAGGGCCGGCGCGACCTCTCCGAGTTCACCGCCGCGCACTCGCAGCGGCTCTATCACGTGGGCCGCCTGGACTACGAGACCGAGGGTCTGCTGCTGCTGACGAACGACGGCGAGCTCGCGCACCGGCTCACCCACCCCAGCTTCGAGGTGGCGAAGACCTATGTGTGCCGCTTCGACGCGCCGGGCGGGCCGCCCCGCGGCCTGGTCCGCACCCTGCGGGACGGGGTCGAGCTCGAGGACGGTCCGGCTCGCGCGGATCGCGCGCGGGTCCTGGCCCAGGACGGCCGCGAGGCCGTGGTCGAGGTGACCCTCCACGAGGGCCGCAACCGCATCGTGCGCCGCATGTTCGCCTCCCAGGGCTTCGAGCTGACCGCGCTGATCCGCACCCGCATCGGCCCCGTGCTGCTGGGCGATCTCGCCCCCGGCACCACCCGCGAGCTCAGCGGCCGCGAGCTCGGCACCCTGATGGCGGAGGTGGGCCTGTGACCTCCCTGGTGCCCTCGCCCGTGCGGATCATCGGCACCGGACTCATCGGCGGGTCCCTCGGGATGGCGCTGAGCGATGCCGGGGTCGAGGTGCAGGTGGAGGACGTCTCGCCGGGCACTGCCGCGCTGGCGGTCGAGCTCGGCGTGGGCGCCCTCGCGGAGGAGGAGTCCCCGGCCCCGGCCCTGGTGCTCGTCGCCGCCCCGCCCGATGTCGCCGCCGCCCTCCTCGCCCGGGCGCTGCGCACCTGGCCCGAGGCGGTGGTCGCCGATGTCGCGAGCGTGAAATCCACGGTGCTCGACGGGCTGCGCGGCCAGACCAGCCCCGAGGACCTGCGGCGCTACATCGGCGCCCATCCGATGGCCGGGCGCGAGGTCTCCGGCGTGATCGCCGCCCGCGCCGATCTCTTCCTGGGCCGGCCCTTCGTGGTGGTCCCGCACGAGACCACCGCACCGCACGCGGTGAGCGCTCTGCGCGGGCTGGCCACCGAGATCGGGTCGGTCCCCACGACGATGGACGCCGCCGCGCACGACATCGCCGTCGCCCACGTCTCGCACGTGCCGCAGGTGATGGCCAGCATGCTCGCCGCCACCCTGCTCGAGCCCTCCGAATCCGCGCTCGGCCTCGCCGGGCAGGGGCTGCGCGACACCACGCGCATCGCCGACTCCGATCCGCGGCTCTGGGTCGAGATCCTCGGCGCCAACGCGAGCGCCGTCGCACAGGTGCTCGGCGGGGTGCGGGAGCATCTCGACGAGGTGATGGCGGCGCTCGAGACCCTGCAGGGCGATCCCGATCCGGGCACCGGCTCCCGGCGCGCCCTCGCCGCCCTCGTCGCCGAGGGCAACCGCGGGGTGCGCCGCATCCCCGGCAAGCACGGCGGCGCGACGGACGCCTTCGCCACGGTCGTGGTGCTGGTCCCGGACCGCCCCGGCGAACTCGCCCGCCTGCTCACCGAGATCGGGCAGATCGGCGTGAACCTCGAGGACCTCCGGCTCGAGCACGAGCTCGGCAGGGCCGTCGGCCTCGCGCACATCGCGATCGACGCCGCCCGTGAGGACCTCCTCACGCGGGAGCTCACCGAACGCGGCTGGAGGGTCGCGGACGCCTGAGCGCCCCGTATCCTTGCAGGATGCACACCAGCGCGCCGCACGATCCCTCCGACCTCGCGACCCCCCGCCCGGCCGAGGGCATCACCATCGCGATCGACGGCCCGGCAGGTTCCGGGAAGTCGACCGTCTCGCGGCTCGTCGCGGAAGCGCTCGACGGCGGCATCCTCGACACCGGCGCGATGTACCGGGCCGTGGCCTGGTGGTGCCTGGACCAGGGGATCGACCTCACCGACCGTGACGCGGTGGCCCGCGCCGCCGAGGAGATCGACCTCGACCTCGGCACCGACCCGGCCGGCGCGACCGTCGTCGTGGCGGGCACCGACATCACCGCCGAGATCCGCGCCCAGCACATCTCCCAGCGGGTCAGCGAGGTCGCCACCAACACCCTCGTGCGCCCGATCCTCCAGCGCCGCCAGCGCGACCTGCTCTTCGGCGCGGCGGCCGAGCGCGGCTTCTGCGTCGCCGAGGGCCGCGACATCACCACCGTCGTCGCCCCGGATGCGCACGTGCGCGTGCTGCTCACCGCCTCCGACGAGGAGCGGATGCGCCGCCGCGCCGCGGAGCTCGACCTCGAGGACAACGAGGAGACCCGGGCGCGCATGGCCGATCAGGTGCTGCGCCGCGACCGGGACGACTCCGCCGTCTCCGAGTTCCTCACCGCCGCCGACGGCGTGGAGGCCGTGGACACCACCGGGCTCGGCATCGAGGACGTCGTGGAGCAGGTGCTGATGCTCGTCGCCGCGGCGGAGCAGGCGCAGGAGGAGGATCTGCACGGCCGTGCGGAGCCGCCGCTCGCCGACGGCACGGTGGTCCTCGAGCACGCCCCGGCGGGTGCCGACGCCTCGGAGGAGGAGCCCTCCGACGAGGCGGTCGAGGCGGCGCTGCGGGCGGGGCTGTCCGAGTACGCGCTCGACGACGAGGACATGGCCCTGCTCGAGGACGAGGAGCTCGAGGGGCCGCGCGCCGCCGTCCAGCGCAACCTGCCCGTCGTCGCCGTCGTCGGCCGCCCGAACGTCGGCAAGTCCACGCTCGTCAACCGGATCCTCGGCCGCCGCGAGGCGGTTGTCGAGGACCGTCCCGGCGTGACCCGGGACCGCGTCTTCTACGAGGCGGAATGGACGGGCAAGGACTTCTGGCTGGTCGACACCGGCGGCTGGGAGGACCGCGTCCAGGGCATCGCCTATCGCGTCGCCGAACAGGCGGAGGTCGCCGTGTCCCTCGCGGACGTGGTGCTGTTCATCGTCGACGCGAACGTGGGCGTGACCACCACCGACGAGCAGCTGCTCAAGGTGCTGCGCAAGGCGAACGTGCCGATCGTGCTGGTCGCGAACAAGGTCGACGATCAGCGGGGCGAGCTCGAGGCCGCGGCGCTGTGGAACCTCGGCCTCGGCGAGCCGCACGCGGTCTCCGCGCTGCACGGCCGGGGCTCCGGCGACCTTCTGGACGCCGTGGTCGCAGCGATGCCCGAGGAGGGCCGGGGCGCGGCCGCCGATCACGGCCCGCGCCGTGTCGCGCTGGTGGGCCGCCCGAACGTGGGCAAGTCCTCGCTCCTGAACCGCCTGGCCGGTGAGCAGCGCGTGGTGGTCGACGACATCGCCGGCACCACGCGCGACCCCGTGGACGAGAAGATCTCCCTCGGCGGCAAGGACTGGACCTTCGTGGACACCGCCGGCATCCGCCGCCGCGTGCTCCAGTCGCAGGGCGCCGACTACTACGCCTCCCTGCGCACCCGCGCGGCGCTGGACCGGGCCGAGGTCGCGGTGGTGCTGCTCGAGGCCTCCGAGCCGCTGTCCACCCAGGATCTGAAGATCATCGACATGGTGCTCGAATCGGGCCGCGCCCTGGTGCTGGCCTTCAACAAGTGGGACCTGATCGACGAGGAGCGCCGCCGGGCGCTCGAGTACGAGATCGAACGGGATCTGGGCCACGTCGCCTGGGCGCCGCGGGTGAACATCTCCGCGGAGACCGGCCGCCACGCCGAGAAGCTGGTCCCGGCGATCGAGACGGCGCTGGAGTCCTGGGACCGGCGGATCCCCACCGGCCGGCTCAACGCCTTCCTGGGCCAGCTGGTCGCGGCGCATCCGCATCCGCTGCGCGGCGGCAAGCAGTCCCGGATCCTCTTCGCGACGCAGGCGCGCACGCGGCCGCCGCGGTTCGTCATCTTCGCCAGCGGCTTCCTCGAGCACGGCTACCGCCGCTTCATCGAGCGTCGCCTGCGGGAGGACTTCGCCTTCACGGGCTCGCCCATCGTGATCGGGGTGCGGATCCGCGAGAAGCGCCGCCGCTGAGGCGGGGCTCACCGCACGGGCCGCGCCGGAGCTGCGCCGACGTGCGGCGCCGTGCTGCGACCACGTAGTGTGTGACCCATGAGCACTCCCGGTGACAACGGCTCCTGGCAGCCCCAGGGCAACGACGACGCACAGGGCGCCGCGGCGCAGCCCTCGCAGGATCCGTGGGCGCAGCCGCCCGCCGAGCAGCCCGGCGCGGCGCAGGACCCGTACGGCCAGCCGGCCCCCGGCGCACAGCCCTACGGCCAGCAGGATCCCTACGGCCCGCAGGACCCGTCCGGCCCGCAGAGCCCGTATGGCCAGCAGAGCCCGTACGGCGCGCCGAGCCCCTACGGCCAGCAGAGCCCCTACGGCCAGGACCCCTTCGCGCAGCCCTCGGCCGGCTCCGCCTCGGACCCCTACGGACAGCAGCCCGCTTACGGGCAGGATCCGTTCGCGCAGCCGTCGGCCGGCTCCGCCTCCGATCCCTACGCCCAGGGGCAGCAGAGCTGGTCCGCAGCACCGGGCTCCGGCCCCTCGGCCTCCGACCCCTATGGCCAGACCGGCGGCGCCGGCGCGCCCGGCCAGGGAGGCTTCCCGCAGGGCACGGCGCCCCAGGGCAGCGCACCCCAGGGCGAGGCGCAGAGCCGCCTCGTGGTCGGGCTGCTGGGCATCTTCCTCGGCGGATTCGGCGTGCACCGCTTCCTGCTCGGCTACACCACCATCGGCATCCTCCAGATCGTCGTCACCGTCTTCACCTGCGGGATCGGCGCGTGGTGGGGAGTGATCGAGGGGATCATGGTGCTGGCCAAGGCGCCGGCCTTCGAACGGGACGCCCACGGCCGCCCGCTCACCGACTGACCCGGCCCCGCCCCCCGACCACGAGGACACCGATGAACCACGCCCCGCTGAGCTCCGCTGCGGACAGAGCGTCTCTTCAGAACAGCGCGATCGCCCTGATCGTGCTCGGCTTCCTGTGCGGAGGCACGCTGCCAGCGATCTTCGGCATCATCGCCCTGGTGCAGCTGGACTCCGATCCGCACTCCGCGCGGAAGATGACCAAGGTCGGCTGGATCCTCTTCTGGGTCGTGCTCGCCCTGATCGTGCTGTTCGTGGTCATCTACATCGTGTTCTTCGTGGTGATCTTCGGCATCGCCACGCTGCCGCTGCTGACCAGCTGAACCCTCGACCCCCTCGGAGAGATCACCATCGCCACCCCTGACTTCGTGCTGTCCCTGCGCGAACACATCGGGCACGAGCTGCTGTGGATGCCCGGCGCGACCGCCATGGTGCTGGACCGCGACCGCACCCGGATGCTCGCCGTGCGCCGCGCGGACGACGGCGCCTGGACCCCGGTCACGGGGATCATCGACCCGGGGGAGGAGCCCGCCGTCGCCGCGGTGCGGGAGGTCGCCGAGGAGGCCGGTATCCGCTGCCGCGCGCAGCGACTGCTCGACGTGCGCACGCTCCCACCGATCACCTACGACAACGGCGACCGCGCGCAGTACCTCGATCTCTGCTTCCTCTGCGAGGCCGACGGCAGCGAGGAGCCCTTCCCGGCCGACGGGGAGAACACCGCGGCACGCTGGTTCCCGCTCGATGATCCGCCGCCGATGAACACCCGCTTCACCGAGCAGCTCGCGCTGGCCCGCGCGCCCGGCACCGAGACGCGGTTCCGCCGATGAGACCCGCCGCGCCGCTGCCCGGCACCCGGGTGCGCATCGCCCTCACCGACCGCTCCGGGGACGATGCCGTGGTGCGGGTGATCGCCGCACCCCGCCGCGACATGGCCGTCCACGGCTACCTGAGCGAGGCCCTCGCCCCGTTCGCCGACGCGCTCCTCATCGACGTCACCGCCGGCGGCCGCACCGTGATCCCGGGGGCATGGGTCGAACCGGAGGTGCTCGACCGCGGCACACCGCTCGCCCCCGTCCCGGTGACCGCCGCGGATCTCCGCCCGCCGGCGGTGATCGCCGGCACCCCCGAGCACGCCGCCCTGTGCTGGGGCGAGACCGTGTGGCCGCTCGACCTCGGCGGCGTGGTGTCCATCCCCACCAGCGCACGGGCCGACCCTCACCCCCTGTCGCGACTGCGCCGCCTCGCCCTGGTGGCCTCCGGCCGGCGCGCCGAGATCGCGCTGACGCTGTGGCAGGCACCGGACTTCGAGATCCCCTGGCACGACGTGCGGCTGCTGCCGCGCGCCGCCTCCTGGTTCCAGCTCGCCCAGGTGCCGCCCGGCATGCGCTACGCCGACGCCGAGGCGGCGCAGGGGGTCGGCCGGGCACGGCCCCGCCGCTGAGCCGAGCCGCACCGCCGCGCGGCCCGCCCGCGCGCGCACGCCCGCCCGACCGATCGTCCGGGCCACGCCGAGCCCAATGCGGGTGTCGAGCATCACAGAGGGCTAAGGTCGGTCTCCCGTGATTCTCGACGAGGAGGTCAGCGTGCCCCCACCTACGCACGTCCCGCGGCCCCCGGACCGGCGCACCTTCCTGCGCTTCACCGCCGGCGCCGCCGCCGTGATCCCGCTCAGCGCCCTCGCCGGCTGCACCTCCGGCGGCTCCCGCGACCCGGGCACGATCCGGATCGCGTTCCAGCAGTTCGGCTCCGGCACGATCAAACAGGAGTGGATCAGCGCCGCGGCACAGGAGTTCTCCCAGGACAACCCCGAGCTCACCGTCGAGCTCGTGCCGATCGTCGCCTCCGAGAACGACTACTTCACGAAGAACGAGCTGCTCATGAGCTCGCCCCGCACCAGCCCGGACCTCGTGTACGAGGACTCCTTCATCCTCCTGTCGGACATGGGCGCCGGATACCTCCAGCCGATCACCGACCTGGTCGAGGGCTTCGAGCACTGGGACGACATCGCCGACGCCTCGAAGGAGGCCGTCACCGGTGAGGACGGGGAGGTGTACGGCATCCCGATCACCACCGACACCCGTGCCGTCTGGTTCCAGCGCGAGGTGTTCGCCGAGGCCGGACTGCCCGAGGACTGGCAGCCCGGCAGCTGGGAGGACATCCTCGACGCCGCACGGGCGATCCGGGACTCCGACAGCGAGGCGATCCCGTTCTTCATGTTCGCCGGCACCCCGCAGGGCGAGAAGGCCTCGATGCAGGGCTTCGAGATGCTGCTGTACGGCACCGGTGACGGGACCGGGCTCTACGACCGCGACGCGGAGAAGTGGATCCTGGGCAGCCAGGGCTTCATCGACGCGCTCGACTTCCTCAAGACGCTGTTCGACGAGGACCTCACCGCCTCCCTCGGCCAGCACCTGGACCCGAACATCTCCGAGACGATCTACACCTCGATGCTGCCGGAGGCGAAGCTCGGCATGCTCGTCGACGGCTCCTGGATCTCCCAGAACTGGACCGACTCCGCCGCCCGCCCCTGGCCGGAGTGGCCGGAGGTGGTGGGGCTCGCGGACATGCCCACGCAGGACGGCGGAGGCAGCGGAACGGTCACCCTGGCCGGCGGCTGGGGACTGTCCATCCCCACGCACGTCAGCGACCGCGAGGTGGCCTTCCGCTTCCTCGAGAAGCTCGTCTCCACCGAGACCCTGGTGAAGTACGCGATCGCCGACAACCACATCACCGTGCGCGCCGACGTCGCCGAGAGCGAGGAATACCTCTCCTACTCGCCCGCGGTGGAGTACTTCACGGACCTGCTGGAGACCGCGTACTACCGGCCGGCGCTGCCCGCCTACCCGGAGGTCTCCTCCGCCGTCCAGGAGGCGATGGAGGCCGTCATGACCGGCAGCACCCCCGAGGATGCCGCTGCGGCCTACGACGCGACCGTCACCGACATCGTCGGCCCCGAGAACGTGCAGGAGGCCACCTCATGACCACCGACGCCCCCACCACCGCGCGACCCGCCGCGCCGCCTCCCGGGGCCTCCCGCCCCTCGCGGCTCGGGGACCGGCTCACCCCGATCCGGGCGCTGCCGATGCTGCCGGCCGGCCTGCTCCTGGTCGGCTTCATGCTCGGCCCGATCCTCTACTCCCTCTACCTCGCCTTCACCGACAGCGCGATCCGCGGCGCGGGCGCCTCCGACACCAGCTTCGTGGGCCTGTCGAACTTCACCGACGCCTTCACCGACGCCGACTTCTGGAACTCGGTGATCCTCACCCTCATCTTCACGATCGTCTCCGCGGTGATCGGCCAGAACGTGATGGGGATGCTGCTGGCCCTGCTCATGGAGCGCGCCCAGCGCGTGCTCTCCTTCGCGGTGACCTCGCTCGTGATCGCGGCGTGGATCCTGCCGGAGGTGGTGGCCGGCTACCTGCTGTACACCTTCTTCGCCGACGAGGGGAGCTTGAACACGATCCTGTCCTCGATCGGCCTGCCCACCCAGAACCTGCTGTTCAGCGCCCCGATCCTGGCGGTGTCCTTCGCCAACATCTGGCGCGGCACGGCGTTCTCGATGCTCGTGTACTCCGCGGCGCTCAGCTCCGTGCCCGCGGACGTCTACGAATCGGCGGCGCTGGACGGCGCCGGCCCGGTGCGCCGCTTCCGGTCGATCACGCTGCCGCTGCTGCGCCCCGCGATCGCCACCAACCTGATGCTCACCACGCTGCAGACCCTGTCGGTCTTCGGCCTGATCTTCATCATGACCGGCGGCGGGCCCGCCCGGCAGAGCCAGACCCTGCCCCTGTACATGTACGAGCAGGCCTTCTCCTACGGCCAGCTCGGCTACGGCACGGCCGTGGCGCTGCTGCTGCTCCTGATCGGGGCCGCGGCCTCGCTGGTGTACCTGCGCCTGCTGCCGGAGGAGGACAAGCGATGACCACGACGACCCGGACCCTCCCGACCACCTCCTCCACGGGCGGCCGAGCCCGCGGCACGGCGGTCGCCAGCACCGTGGCGATGCTCGTGATCGGGCTGGCCTTCCTGGTGCCGCTGCTGTGGGTGGTGCTGGCCTCCTTCGACACCGAGGCCTCGCTGTCGGTGGCGTGGCCCTCGAACTGGAGCTTCGGCAACTTCCAGGCGATCTGGAACGCGGAGACCACGTTCCGCCCGCTCGCGAACTCGCTCATCCTGTGCGGCGGGGCGACGATCGTGACGATGGTGACGGCGGTGCTGTGCGCGTACCCGATGTCCCGCTTCCGGTTCCGTGCCAAGCGGCCGCTGCTGCTGACGATCATCTTCTCCACCGGGCTGCCGATCACCGCGATCATGATCCCGGTCTACTCGCTGTTCGTGCAGGTGAACCTCATCGATTCGATGTTCGGGGCGATCCTGTTCCTCGGCGCGAGCTCCCTGCCGTACGCGATCTTCCTCACCAAGGGGTTCATGGACGGGGTCCCCGTGGACATCGAGGAGTCCGCGTGGACCGAGGGCGCGGGGGTGCTGCGGGCCCTGTGGTCGGTGGTGCTGCCGCTGATGCGCTCGGGCCTCGCCGTCGCGACGATCTTCACCTTCGTCACGATGTGGGGGAACTTCTTCGTCCCCTTCATGCTGCTGCTCAGCCCGGAGAACCTGCCCGCCGCGGTGACGCTGTACACCTTCTCCTCCCAGTACGGGCAGGTCGCCTACGGCCAGCTGGCCGCGTTCTCGATCTTCTACTCGCTGCCGGTCGTGGCGCTGTACCTGTTCCTGGGCCGCACCCTGGGCCAGGGCTTCGCCGCCGCGGGCGGTGTGAAGGGGTGAGCGTCCGCGGCTCGGCGGGGACCGTCCGCTCGGTCGCTCACGGCCCGTGACGGGGCCGGGCGGACGGTCTAGCGTGGCAGCAAGCGTCCCCGATGAAGGAGCCGCCATCAGCGACGACCGCAAGAACACCGCTGCAGATCCCGGGGCGATCCCCGGGACGAGTTCCGGCGCGGAGCCCGCCATGCGCGGCGAGGGCGAGGAGGCCTCCTCCCGCCTCGTGCCCGCCGTGGCCCTGCGCGCCCACGAGCTGTCCACCCGGGACGGGGAGCCGTCCTTCCCCCGCCAGGACCAGCAGCCTCCCGGCCTCACCGCACCGATGCGGCCCGTGCCCGACCACGGAGAGCACAGCTACATCGGGCACGGCCGGCTGCACGGCCTGTCCACGCTCATCACGGGCGGCGACTCCGGCATCGGCCGCGCCGTGGCGATCGCCTTCGCCCGGGAGGGCGCCGATGTCGCGCTCTCCTACCTCCCCGAGGAGCAGGAGGACGCTGAGGAGACCGGCCGCTGGATCGAGCAGGCCGGGCGCCGTGCGCTGCTGCTGCCCGGCGACATCCGCGAGGAGCGGTGGGCCCGGTCGCTGGTGACCCGCACCCGCGAGGAGTTCGGCCGGCTCGATGTGCTGGTGAACAATGCCGCGTTCCAATGGGGCCGGGCGGAGCCGGCGGGGCTCGCCGGCATCGACTCCGCGCGCCTGCACCGCACTCTGACGACGAACCTCGAGGCCCTGTTCTGGATCACCCAGGAGGCGGCGCAGCATCTCGGCGAGGGGGCGAGCGTCATCAACTGCTCCTCGATCCAGAGCTACGACCCGTCGGTCCCTCTCATGGACTACGCGGCCACGAAGGCGGCGATCAACAACGTCACCGTGAACCTCGCCGCGGACCTCGGGCCGCGCGGCATCCGCGTCAACGCCGTCGCGCCCGGCCCGATCTGGACCCCTCTGAACGTCGCCACCCGGGTCGCCGACGACTACGTGGAGTTCGGGGCGAACACCCCGCTGGGACGCGCCGGCCAGCCGGCCGAGGTGGCCGGCGCCTTCGTGTTCCTCGCGAGCCCCGCGGAGGCGAGCTACGTCTCCGGGACGGTGCTCGGGGTGACCGGCGGCCGGCCCGTGTTCTGAGCCCGGGCGCTCGACGCGGCATGCCCCGGCGCGGGCTCAGCGGAAGACGATCGTGCGCGTCCCGTCCAGCAGCACCCGCGACTGCGCGAACCACGCCACCGCCTGGCGCAGCGTGCGCATCTCGGCGTCCTGGCCGATCGCCATGAGCTCCTTCGGGGTGCGGGTGTGGTCCACGCGCAGCACCTCCTGCTCGATGATCGGGCCCTCGTCGAGATCGCTCGTGACGAAATGGGCGGTGGCACCGATCTGCTTCACCCCGCGCGCATGGGCCTGCCGGTAGGGGTTGGCGCCCTTGAACCCGGGCAGGAAGGAGTGGTGGATGTTGATGCAGCGGCCGGCGAGCTCGGCGCACAGCTCGGGGGAGAGGATCTGCATGTAGCGGGCGAGCACCACCAGCTCGATGTCGTGCTCCTGCACCGCCTCGCGCACCCGGTCCTCGAAGGCGGCCTTCGCCCCCTCGCCCTTCGTGGGGAGGTGCTCGAAGGGCACCTCGTAGAACCCGGCGAGCTTCTCCAGGGTGGGATGGTTCGCCAGGATCAGCGGGACCTCGATCGGCAGATGCCCCGATTCCGTCTGGAACAGCAGGTCGTTGACGCAGTGCTTGGCCGTCGAGCCGAGGATCAGGGTGCGCAGGGGCCGCCCCACCTCGTCGATGCTGTGCTCGAGCCCGAACCGCTCGATCGCGGGCGCCAGCGCCTGCTCGACCTCCTCGGCGGAGGCGCTGGTGCGCACCTGCAGCCGCATGTAGAAGCGATGCGTGGCACCGCTCTCGAACTGCCGGCTCTCGGTGATGTTCCCGCCGACCTCGACGATCGCCCCGGTCACCGCGTGGACGATGCCCGGCGCGTCCTCGCACACCACGGTGAGGACGAACTCGTGGCCCGCCGTGCTGGTCGCCGTGGGGCTCTGGGGGAGGGGGAGTGCGCTGCTCATGGGCCCAGTCTAGGAAGCGGCGGGGGAGCGCCGCGACACCTTCGCGGCGATGTGCATCACCGCCGGCCCGTGCGCCACAGCGCCGAGGGCCACCAGATGACCTTCCCGAGGTCCAGCGCGAGCGCCGGCACCAGCAGGGTGCGCACCACGAAGGTGTCCAGCAGCACGCCGAAGGCGACGATGAACGCGATCTGGGCGAGGAAGAGGATCGGGATCACGCCGAGCGCGGCGAAGGTCGCGGCGAGCACCATGCCCGCGGAGGTGATCACCCCGCCGGTCACCGCGAGGCCCCGCACCACCCCCTCCCGGGTGCCATGGGCGAGGGACTCCTCCCGCACCCGGGTCATGAGGAAGATGTTGTAGTCGATCCCCAGCGCCACCAGGAACACGAAGCCGAACAGCGGCACCGCCGGATCGGCGCCGGGGAAGTCGAAGACGTGGTCGAACATCAGCGCGGAGATGCCCATCGCGGTGCCGAACGACAGCACCGTGGTGAGGATCAGCAGCACCGGTGCGAGGATCGCGCGCAGCAGCAGCATGAGGATCAGCACGATCACCACGAGCACCACCGGGATGATCAGCGCGCGGTCGTGGGCGGAGGTGTCGTTGGTGTCGATCGAGGTGGCGGTCACCCCGCCCACCAGCGCGTCCAGCTCCTGCGCGGCGAGGTCGGCGCGCACTGCGCGCACCGTCTGCTCCGCCGCGGGCGAGTCCGCGGCATCGGTGAGGGTGGCCTGCAGGAGCACCTCGCCGTCCACCACCGTCGGCTCCGGGGCCGGGGTGCCGGGCGGGCCCTGTGCCTGGATGCCATCGGCCGTGACCGGGGCGCTGCCGCTGGGGGAGTCCTCGGCGGTGATCGTGACGGAGTCGATCCCGTCCTGGTCCAGGAGCCGATCGGCCGTGGCCTGGAGGGAGCTCTCGGCGACGATCACCTGCATCGGGGAGCCGGAGCCGTCGGGGAAGTGCTCGCCGAGCTCGATCTGTCCCTGGCGCGCCGAGGATTCGGCCAGCACCAGATCGGACTGCGGCACCCCGTCGGCCTCCAGCTGCGTGATGCCGAGGCAGCCGAGCGCGAGCACGAGAGCGGTGAGGATCCACACGGGCCGCGGCCGGCGCCGCACCGCGAGCGCGATGCGGCCCCAGATCCCGTGGGCGGAGGGATCGGCGCCCGCGTCCGGGGCGTCCGGGGCGAAGTGCGGTCGCCGCGGCCAGAACGCGACGCGGCCGGCCGCGTAGAGCACCGCTGGGAGGAACGTCAGCGCCGCTGCCATCGCGAAGAGGATCCCGATCGCCGCGACCGGCCCGAGCGTGCTGTTGGACTTCAGATCCGACAGCAGCAGGCACAGCAGGCCCGCGATCACGGTGCCTCCCGAGGCCAGCACCGGCTCGAGGGTGCCGCGCAGCGCCTTGAGGGTCGCGGGCCAGCGCTCGCGGGTGCGCCGCAGCTCATCGCGGTACCGGGCCACGTACAGCAGGGAATAGTCGGTGGTCGCACCGATCACGAGGATGAACAGGATGCCCTGGGTCTGCCCGGACAGCAGCAGCACGTCCGCAGCGGCCAGGTGCCAGATCGTCAGCAGCGCCGCGCACAGCGCGAACATGCTCGTCGACAGCACGATCAGGGGCAGCAGCAGGGAGCGGTAGACGATCAGCAGGATCACCAGCACGGCGGCGAGCGCGACCCCCAGCAGCAGCCCGTCGATGCCCGCGAAGGCCTCCCCGAGATCGGCCGAGAATCCCGCCGGACCGGTGACATGGGCGGTGAGCTCGGCGGGCAGGTCCGCGGCGAGCTCCGCGTCGATCTGTGCGGTGACCGCGCCGAGGTCGGCGTCGGAATCCAGCGGGACGAACACCTGCACGGCCTGGCCGTCCTCGGAGGGGATCGGCGGGGAGATCTCGTCGGTGACCGTGTCGAGGTCGGCGAGCGCCGCGGTGGCGTCGGTGACGGTGTCGAGCGTCTGCTCGTCCATCTCCTGCGGCGCGGTGATCACCACGATCGCGGGGATCGCCTCGGAGCCGGTGAAATCCGCCGCCCGCTGCGAGACCTCGGTGGCGGCGGAGGAATCCGGCAGGTAGGCGGTGCGGTCGTTCGAGGAGACCTCGTCCACCCGCCCGAAGTACGGGCCCCCGATCCCCGCCGCGACCAGCCATCCCAGGATGAGCAGGGCCGGCAGCAGCACCCGCAGCGGGCGCGGGGTGCGCGGCACGGGCCGCCGATGGGTGTGCACGGCCTCGGGAGAGGGCGGGGGAGGGGTCATGGAGTTCCTTCCAGGCGGCGGCGCGACGCTCCGGGCAGTGGATCAGCCACAGTCTCCCACTCATCGCTAGCCTGGCAAACTATATGCCGGGCTCGTGAGTCGTCGATAGACTGCCCGTCATGACGTCGTCGCATCCCGACGAGGGCGGTCGCGACACGCCGGCTCCGCTCCCGCCGCTGTTCAGCATCGCCTCGAGCGACCCCCACCAGGAGCTGGTGGATCGCACCGGGCTCGACGCGCGCGATGTCCAGCAGATCGATGCGCTCATGGCCGCCCTGGCGCGGCTGCGCGCCGCCGAGCGGGAGCTCGCGGAGGCCTCGCGGCGGTTCATGGCGCTGGGGGAGACCGACATGCGGGCGGTGCACTTCCTCATCGTCTGCGAGAACACCGGCACCCTCGCCACGCCCGGGGCGATCGCCCAGGCGCTCGAGATCTCCACCGCCTCGACCACGAAGCTGCTGGACCGCCTCCAGAGGGCGGGTCATGTGCGGCGCGCACCGCACCCCTCGGACCGTCGGGCCCTCGTGATCGCGCTGGAGCCCGCCACCCGGAGGTCGGCGATGAGGACCCTCGGTACGCAGCATGCCCGGCGGGTCGATGCCGCGCGCCGGCTGCTGCCCGAGGAGCGCGAGATGGTCACCGGCTTCCTCGAGGACATGGCCCGCGAGATCTCGGTCGACGGGGTGGACTGGGAGTCCCCGGAGCTGCGCTGACACGCGCCGCGCCCCTGCCCGGCGAGCGCTGCTTACCGCTCGGTCGGCGCGACGACCTGCAGTGCGACCGGGTGCTTGACGGGATGTGCACCCCCGGGTGATGGTCAGCACACCGGCACCCACTTGCAAGTCGGGGCGGTCTTCGCTATGCAGCCGGGCGTGAGGAGCGATGCCGCCCCGCACCGCGACGGGAGGTCTCGCCATGGACACCACCATCTTCGAGCAGCATGAGTCCGAGATCCGCGGCTACTGCCGGGCGTATCCGACGGTGTTCGCCTCCGCCTCCAATGCGCGCCAGGTCTCCGAGGACGGCACCAGCTACATCGACTTCTTCGCCGGGGCGGGGGTGCTGAACTTCGGGCACAACAACCCGCGCATGAAGGAGGCGATGATCGAGTTCCTCCAGGCCGACGGCGTGGCCCACAGCCTGGATACGTACACCACCACCAAACGGGACTTCATCGCCCGCTTCCACGAGGTGGTCCTCGCCCCGCGCGGCATGGAGCACAAGATGCAGTTCATGGGGCCGACGGGGTCCAACGCGGTCGAGGCCGCGATGAAGCTGGCCCGCCTGGCGACCGGGCGGCGGGAGATCGTCGCCTTCAGCCACGGCTTCCACGGGATGACCCTCGGCTCGCTCGCCGCGACCGCGAACCACGCCTTCCGGCAGTGGGCGGGAGTGCCGCTGACCGATGTGGTCCGCCTGCCCTTCGAGACCGCGCCCGGCGGGCGCACCGGCGTGGCCGACTATGCGGCGGCGCTGCGGGACCCCTCGAGCGGTGTGACCGCCCCCGCCGCCTTCCTCGTCGAGCCGATCCAGGCCGAGGGGGGCGTGAACGTGGCCAGCCGCGAATGGCTCCACGAGGTCCAGGACCTCGCCCGCGAGGTCGGGGCGCTGTTCATCATCGACGACATCCAGGCCGGGGTGGGCCGCACGGGCGGCTACTTCTCCTTCGACGGGATGGACCTCGATCCGGACATCATCACCCTGGCCAAGGGGCTCGGCGGCTTCGGCACCCCGATCGCCATGAACCTCAACAAGCCCGAGGTCGATGCGCACTGGTCGCCCGGAGCGCACACCGGCACCTTCCGCGGGCAGGGTCTGTCCTTCCTCGCCGGCACCGTCGCGCTCGACTACTTCACCGACGAGGCGTTCCTCGCCGATGTGCTCGCCAAGGGGCAGACGATGCGCGAGCGGCTCACCGCGCTCACCGCCGCCCATCCCGAGCAGGACTGGGAGGTGCGCGGCCGCGGCATGATGCAGGCCCTGGACACGGGCGACGGCGCCTTCGCCAAGCAGGTCCAGCAGGAGTGCTTCGAGCGGGGGCTGCTGATCGGCCCGTGCGGCAGCGGAGGCCGGGTGATCAAGCTGATCCCGCCGCTGACCATCCCCGAGGAGGACCTGCACGAGGGTCTCGACCTGCTGGAGCAGGCCGTGGACGCGGCACGGCGGGCCGTCTGATGCGCCGCCGGTCCGATATGACCTTCCCGCCCGAGGAGTACGAGCGGAGGCTGTCGGAGCTGCGGGAGCGGATGGCGGCGCGGGAGCTGGATGCGGTGATCATCACCGATCCGGAGAACCTGATGTACCTCACCGACCATCAGACCACCGGGTACTCCTTCTTCCAGGCGCTGATCGTGCCGCTGGAATCGGACTCCGTGATGATCACCCGTGCGCTCGAGGAATCCAACGTCATCGCGCGGACCTGGCTCGAGCACTCCCGGGCCTATCCCGACACCGGTGATGCGATCCTCGAGCTGGTCAGCACGCTGCGCGACCTGCGGCTGGGCGACTCCCGGGTGGGATACGAGCGCAACAGCTACTACTTCCCGGCCTACCAGCAGGACCGCTTCCACGACGCTTTCGGCGAAGGCCTGGTGGACTGCTTCGGCATCGTCGAGGAGGGGCGCATCCGCAAGTCTCCCGAGGAGATCGAGGTGATGCAGCTGGCGGCATACGCGGGCGAGGCCGGGATGGTCGCGGGGCAGCGAGCCGCCATGGCCGGCGCCACCGAGAACGACGTGGCGGCCGCGATCTCCGCCGCGATGTTCCGCGCCGGCGGTGAGTTCCCGGCGGTGATGCCGTACGTCGCCTCCGGGCCGCGGTCAATGATCGGCCACTCCACCTGGGAGGGCCGCATGATCCGCCCCGGCGAACACGTGTTCCTCGAGGTGGGCGGCTGTTATCGCAGGTATCACGCGGCGATGATGCGCACCGTGGTCAACGGGGCGCTCTCGGACTCGATGCGCTCCGCCCAGGACCTCATGAAGCACACGCTGGCAGAGCTGCGCAGCTTCATGAAGCCCGGGGTGAGCATCTCCGAGGTGGACCGGCTCACCCGGTCCCTGATCGAGAGCAACGACGTGGGAGCCCAGCTGGTCACCCGCGCCGGGTACTCGATCGGCATCGCCTTCCCGCCCTCCTGGGACGAGGGCTACATCGTCTCCCTCAACGAGGGCGACGAGCGGCCGCTCGAGGAGGGCATGACCTTCCATCTGATCCCGTGGATGTGGGGCGTGGACGGGGACAAGACCGTCGGCATCTCGGACACCGTCCGGATCACCGCGGACGGCTGCGCCTCCTTCCTCACCCTTCCCGAGGACTTCGTCGTCCACGAGAGCGGTGCCCGGGCCTTCCCGACGGTCGCGCCCATCACCTCGTCGACCCTCTGAGAGGAGCAGCCTGATCATGACCATGCTGACCGCCATCGATCCCACCACCGGCGCCGTCGTGCGCGAGGTGCCCGCCGCGACCGGAGAGGAGATCACCGCGATCATCGATCGCGCCCAGACCGCGTACTCCACCTGGAAGGACACCACCCTCGAGGAGCGGGCCGCGGTGCTGCGCCGCGTCGCCGCCCATCTGCGCGAGCACACGGAAGAGCTCGCCCCGCTGATGACCGAGGAGATGGGCAAACCCCTCGGCGAGGCCCGCGGCGAGGTCGCCAAATCGGCCTGGGCGGCCGAGCACTACGCCGAGCACGCCGCGGAGTACCTCGCCGACGAGCATCTCGACTCGGACGCGACGTCCTCGTACGTGCAGTACCTGCCGCTCGGCCCGGTGCTGGGGATCCTCCCCTGGAACGCGCCGTTCTGGGTCGCCTTCCGCTTCTGCGCCCCGGCGCTCATGGCCGGGAACACCTGCGTGATGAAGCACGACCCGCACGTGCCGGGCTGCGCCGTCGCGCTCGAGGAGGTGTTCCGGGCGGCCGGCGCCCCGGAGGGGGTGTTCCAGACCCTGCTGGCGCAGACCGAGGACGTCGAACAGGCGATCCGCGATCCCCGCATCCAGGCGGTCTCCTTCACCGGCTCCGACCGGGCCGGGGCGACGGTCGCCTCGATCGCGGCCAGCGAGATCAAGCCGGCCGTGCTCGAGCTCGGCGGCTCCGATCCGTGCATCGTCCTGGCAGATGCCGATCTGCAGAAGGCGGCGGAGGTCTCGGCGCTCTCGCGGATCATCAACGCCGGGCAGTCCTGCATCGCCGCGAAGCGCGTCATCGTCGAGCGGTCCGTGCACGACGAGTTCGTGGAGCTGCTCGCCGCACAGCTGCGGGACCTGGTGGTGGGCGATCCGCGCGAGGAGGCCACGAAGGTGGGGCCGATCGCCCGCAAGGAGCTGCGCGAGAACCTCCACCGCCAGGTCACCACCAGCGTCGAGGCCGGGGCCACCCTGGTGATGGGCGGCGAGATGCCCGAGGGGGAGGGCTTCTTCTACCCGGTGACCCTGCTGACCGGGGTGGAGCCGGGGATGACGGCCTGCGCCGAGGAGACCTTCGGGCCGATCGCCGTGGTGATCGCCGCGGACGATGCCGAGCATGCCCTGGCGCTCGCCAACGACACCCCGTACGGGCTCGGCGCCGCGATCTGGACCGGGACCGAGCGGGGGGTCGCGATGGCCCGACGCATCGAGGCCGGGCAGGTCTCGGTCAACGGGATCGTGAAATCCGACCCCCGGCTGCCCTCCGGCGGCATCAAGCGCTCCGGCTACGGCCGCGAGCTCGGCCCGCACGGGATCCGGGAATTCACCAACGCCCAGCAGATCTGGGTGGGGCCGGCGCGCAGCTGATCCGCCCCGTCCTGGGTCTTCTCCAGGCACAGGAACGCCGAACGGGCGCCTTCCGGTCTCCGGAAGACGCCCGTTCGGCAGTGGTCGGGCTGACAGGATTTGAACCTGCGACCCCCTGACCCCCAGTCAGGTGCGCTACCAAGCTGCGCCACAGCCCGCCGTCGTGATCCTCCGTTGCCGCAGGACCGAGGAACACATTACCCCGACACCGGCCCCAGGGCGAATCGGAGAGGGCGTGACCTGCGGCACCTGCGCCGTGCGCGTCCGTCGGCCCTGCCCGAGATAGGGACCCCGCTGCGGCTGGGGCGACGCCGCGCCGCCGGCCGTGGACCTGGACGCTCCGCGACCGCGGCGCTCCTAGACTGCTGGCATGCGCGGCGCTGAGCACGAGACCCCTCACGGCGAGACCCCGTACTCGCCGACCTCCCTGCTGCGCGCCCTGACCGCGAACCCCTACGGGGTCTCCACGCTCCGCGCCCAGGAGCACCCCGCGGCGGAGGCCACCCCGCCGGACAACCGCCTCACCCGCACCATCACGGTGGTGCTCGCCCTGCTGCTCGGCTTCGTGGTGGCCGTCTCCGTGCTGGACCTGCGGTCCGAGGCGGCCGCCGAGGACAGCCCCCGCACCCTGCTCGAGCAGGAGGTGCGCGACACCCGGGCCGAGACCGAGCGGCTGGAGGGCCGCCGCGCGGAGCTCGAGGGCGAGATCGCCGAGGCGCAGGGCGTGGTGCTCGGCCAGAGCGAGACCGGCGCGGCCGAGCGCCTGGCCGCCTACGAGCAGGCCGGGGGAGGGGCGGCGCTGAGCGGGCCGGGCACCGAGCTGGTGCTCGAGGATTCCGCCCCGCTGCCGGCGAGCCCCGGTGTGAGCTCCGGGACCGTCAACCGGGTCACCGACGGCGACATGCAGATCGCGGTCAACGGGCTGTGGGCCGCCGGCGCCGAGGCGATCTCGGTGAACGGTCAGCGGGTGAGCAGCTCCACCGCGATCCGCACCGCCGGCTCCGCGATCCTGGTCGACTTCCGGCCGCTGTCGCCGCCCTACCGCATCACCGCGCTGGGCGACCCGCAGGAGCTGCGCACCGCGGTCGAGGACGCCGAGACCGGTGACTACCTGCAGGAGATCTCCACCCGCTTCGGGATCCGCACCTCCTGGGAGGACGGCGAGGAGCTCACCGTCCCGGCGCGCGCCGCGGGCACGCTCACCGAGGCCTCCGTGCTCGAGGACTCCGGGGATGCGGCGCCCGAGACCCCGCCGGACCACAGCACGCAGAGTGCGACGACGGCCGCCGAGCGCGGCACCGAGGAGGACACCCCGTGATCGCCATCATCGGACTGGTGCTGGGCATCGTGCTGGGCGTGGTCGTCCAGCCCGACGTGCCCGCCGCACTGCAGCCCTATCTCCCCATCGCCGTGGTCGCCGCGCTGGACACCCTCGCCGGCGGCCTGCGCGCCAGCCTCGACGGCGCCTTCGACAGCCACGTCTTCATCACCTCGTTCCTGTTCAACGTGATGATCGCGGCGTTCCTCGTCTTCCTCGGCGATCAGCTCGGGGTCGGCTCCCAGCTCTCCACCGCCGTGATCGTGGTGCTGGGGATCCGCATCTTCTCCAACGCCGCGGCGATCCGGCGCCTGCTGTTCCGCTCATGAGCGACGGGACCCGCACCCCCGACTCGCCGGACCAGCAGCGGCTGGTCTGGCGGCGGCTCGGCGACACGCTCCGCCCCCAGGCGACGCTCTCGCAGCTGATCGTGGGGCTGCTCTGCCTCCTGCTCGGGCTGTCGATCGCCGCCCAGGTGCGCCAGGGCGACGACTCCCTCGAGGGCACCAGCCAGCAGGAGCTGGTGCGCCTGCTGGACGAGTCCGGCCGCCACGCGGCGGACCTCGAGGTCGAGAACGCCGAGCTCGAACGCACGCTGGAGACCCTGCACTCGGGACAGGAGGACGACGTCGCCGCCCAGAACGCCGCTGAGGAGCGGCTGACGGATCTCGAGATCATCGCCGGGACGGTCCCCGCCCGCGGCCGGGGCATCGAGATCTCGATCTCCGATCCCTCCCAGGGAGTGCGCGCCTCGACCATGCTGGGCGTGGTGCAGGAGCTGCGCAACGCCGGCGCGGAGGTGATCCAGATCGGGGGCGTGCGGGTCGTCGCCTCGACCGCGATCACCACCGCTGATGACGGACGCCTGCAGGTGGACGGCACCGCGATCGATGCGCCCTACCGGGTGCGGGCCATCGGCGATCCCGCCGTGATGGAGCCCGCGCTGCGCATCCCCGGCGGCGCCGCGGACTCCGTCTCCGGCGACGGCGGCACCCTCACCGCGAACGCCGAGGACGAGGTGCACATCGAGGCGACGGTCGAGCTGAGCACCCCCGAGCACTCACGAGTGGTCAAGTGAAGGTCAATTCTTGGCCTGACGTGGTCGACAGGGCCCCTGTGGGCGCCGGAGGCATGCGAAGATGGGCGGGCCGGATCTTCTGCGCTCATCGCACAGGAACCGCCGCAGGCCAGGAAGGGGTGCGAGGTGTCAGGGAACACTGAGTGGAACGACGAGAATCTCGACCACACGTCGAAGCTGAGTGCGATCTCGCCCAGCGACCCCACGGACGATGCCGAGTCCGGCCTCTCGTCCCAGGACCGCCGGGCGATCGAGAACCTGCCTCCGCGCAGCGCGCTGCTCATCGTGCGCAAGGGACCGAACCTCGGGGCCCGGTTCCTGCTGGACTCGGAGACCACCGTGGCCGGCCGTCATCCCAAGAGCGAGATCTTCCTCGACGACGTGACGGTCTCCCGCAAGCACGCCGCCTTCGTGCGTGACGGCGACGGCTTCCTGGTGCGCGATCTGGGCTCGCTCAACGGCACGTACGTGGGCAAGGACCGGGTCGACGAGGCCCGTCTCCACGCCGGCCAGGACGTGCAGATCGGCAAGTACCGCCTCACGTACCACCCGTTCCACGGGACGGCCTGACGCGATGCCGGCCTCCGCCTCGCGCAGGCCGAGCTCGTCCGTCGCGGCACGGCTGAGCATCGGACAGGTGCTCGAGATCCTGCGCGACGAGTTCCCCGACCTCGCGCATTCGAAGCTGCACTACCTCGAGTCCGAAGGGCTGATCACGCCCGAGCGCACCGCCGCCGGGTACCGCAAGTACAGCCGCGAGGACATCGACCGCCTCCGGTTCGTTCTGCGCGCACAGCGGGACCGCTTCTGGCCGCTCAAGGTCATCAAGGAGCACCTGCTCGAGCACGGCGTCGACTCCGAGGTCACCTCGATCGCCTCCCGTCCCGGGCCCAGCTCGACCCTGCAGGCCGTGCGCCTGGACCGGCGCGGCCTCGCCCGCGAGGCGACGGTCGAGGAGGAGTTCCTCAGCGAGCTCGAGCAGTTCGGGTTCCTCACGGAGGGGGAGCTGTTCTACGGCGCGGCGGATCTGGAGATCGTCACCGCTGCGCGGGATCTCGCCGAGGTCGGCCTGCATCCACGCCACCTCGTGATGCTGCGCACCGCCGCGGAGCGAGAGGCGCACATGATCGGCTCCGTGACTCGGCCCCGTTCCCGCGCGGGGGACTCCGCCGCCCGCGGCGAGGCTGAGGATTTCGCTCGTGACCTGGGGGAATCGATGATCACCCTCCACGGCGCGGTGCTGAGGACCAAGCTCCGGGACGGCTGAGACCCGGCGGACCGTCACCTCATGGTGACCTTCGAGCGGCGCGTTGCTGTCGGTCGAGGGTCTCTTCGCGCTACGCTGAACGCGTGCTCTCACCCTTCCCCCTCGGAGAGCCGGAACCCGGAGGTAGCCGTGAACGCCACGCGAGGCGATGATCGCACTGAACAGTCCACCGTCCCCGCCGAGCCCGCCCAGGGCGTGCTCTTCGACGACGTGGTGGACACCCCGGGTGAGCTCGGGTACCGCGGTCCCGCCGCCTGCAAGGCCGCCGGGATCACCTATCGCCAGCTGGACTACTGGGCCCGCACCGGCCTGGTCGAGCCCAGCGTCCGCGCCGCGCACGGCTCCGGCAGCCAGCGCCTCTACGGCTTCCGCGACATCCTCGTGCTCAAGGTCGTCAAGCGTCTGCTCGACACCGGAGTCTCCCTCCAGCAGATCCGCGTCGCCGTCGGAGCGCTGCGCGAGCGCGGCATCGACGACCTCGCCGGCATCACCCTCATGAGCGATGGCGCCTCGGTGTACGAGTGCACCTCCGCCGAGGATGTCTTCGACCTCGTCCAGGGCGGGCAGGGCGTGTTCGGCATCGCCGTGGGCCGGGTCTGGCGCGAGGTGGAGAACGACCTCTCCGTCCTGCCGGGCGTGGATCCGGCGGACGATGCCGCCCTCGCCCTCCAGGACGAGCTGGCCGCACGCCGCCGCTCCCGCCAGGCCGGCTGAGAACAGCTCCGCACACAGACGATGAACGGCGAGTCCCGGGAAGGGGCTCGCCGTTCTCGTCGTGCGCGGTCCGTCTCGACGGCGGGAGGCGGCAGCCTCATCCCGCCGCCGATCGGCTCAGGAGTTCTGGCGGGAGTCCATCACCGTGTGCAGCAGCGCGTCGAAGTCCTCGGTGAGCCGCTTGCCGGAGGCTCCCTCATAGGTGTGCAGCGGCACGGCACCGCCCTGCGCCTGCTGCAGCCCCACCCGCTCCTCGATCACGGGCTCGAGCACCGAGGCGCCGAACAGCTCGCGCAGCTCCGCCAGCCGGTACTGATGCTCCACGGAGCGGGGACGGTAGCGGTTGACCACGAGCCCCAGGGGCTGCAGGCGGGGGGCGATGCCGTCGTCATGCATCTCCACGGAGAGCTTCAGGGCGCGGTCCGCGGCGGTGACGGCGAAGAACCCGGGCTCGGCGACCACGAGCGCCCGGTCCGAGGCGGCGAGCGCCATCTGCGTGAGGCCGTTGAGCGAGGGCGGGCAGTCGATGAGCACGAGATCGTACTGGTGGGTGCGCTTGTCGAGCGCCTGGTGCAGCCGTCGCACCTCCTTGGGCCCCGGGGCGGGGGAGTCCATCACCGCGGACCGGCTCGAGCCGGGGATGATGTCCAGATGGGAGGCGGCGCCCGCGGCCCACGGGGTCTCGATGATCGCCCGATCGATCGTCTCGGTGCGCGGGGAGGTGAGCACCTCGGCGATGTCCAGCGTGCTGGCCGGCTCTCCGAGCAGGCCCAGGGTGGAATCTCCCTGCGGATCGAGATCGATCACGAGCGTGTTCACCCCCTGGTGCAGGGCGGCGGACGCCAGGCCCAGGGTCACGGACGTCTTGCCGACGCCGCCCTTCAGGGAACACACACTCACGATGTACACGTGCGCCAGTCTACCGACCCGAGCCCGTGCACCCCGGGTGCGACGGGCGGGTAACCTGCCTGAATCGTCCCGGAGCGGAAAGTGGAGAGACAGCAGATGGCGCAGATCACGCACGATCTCGTGCTCGAGGTGCTCGACGGGTGCGGGAGCGCCGCTCTCGCGGAGGCGCGCGAGCTCGGCTCGGCCCGGCTGGTGGCGCCGACGGAGCTCGCGCTGCGCTGCGAGGACCTCGACGCGGTGCGTTCGCTGCGCCGCGTGGTCGCCGCATCGACGAGCCTCACCGTCCCCGCCCGTCGGCCGCGCGAGCTGCTCGAGACCTCGGTGCAGCAGCGGCTGGCCGAGCTGTTCGAGCAGATCCGCCGCCAGCGGCCGCGGCAGCGGTTCCACGGTCTGCGGCTCGAGGCTGCCGGCGCCGACACCCCCGACATGCGGCGCCTGGCCGATGCCCTCGCAGAGCTCGCGGGACTTCCGCTCAGCGAGGACGGCGACCTGGTGGTCCGGGTGAGGAGGGGCGCCACACCCGTCACCTGGCAGGTGCTGCTGCGCACCACGCCGCGCCCGCTGGCCACGCGCGCCTGGCGCACCGTGAACTATCCCGGCGCGGTCAACGCCACCGTCGCGGCGACCGTGCTCGACCTGCTGCAGGTCGGGGAGGAGGACTCGCTGCTGGACCTGACGTGCGGGTCGGGCACCTTCCTGGTGGAGCAGCTGCATGCGGCGGTCCCCGCCCGCGCCGTCGGCGTGGACCTGGATCCGGCGGCGATCGACGCGGCCCGGGCGCATCAGCGGGCCGCGCGCCGCAAGGGCCGCATCGACTGGCTCACCGGTGACGTGCTCACGGCCGGCCTCGAGGGCGGCTTCACGAAGATGGTGACGAACCCGCCGTGGGGCACCCTGCACGGAGAGCACGAGAGCAACGAGGAGCTGCTCACCGCGCTGCTGCGCCGCGCCGCCGAGCTCGCGGCGCCCCGGGCCCGGCTCGGGGTGCTCACCCACGAGATCGCCCGCATGCACCGGGTGCTCGAGACGGCGCCGGCCGGCTGGCGGCCGGCCGGCGAGCACCGCTTCTTCCAGAAGGGCCATCACCCGCGGCTCTTCCTGCTCGAGCGCGGCTGACCCGGCCCGCGTCCTGCACGAGCGCGGCTGACCACGCTCGCGGGGCCGGTCAGAGCCCTCGTCGGCCCTCGCCCAGTGCGCGCAGCGCGGCCTCGTCGCCGTGGATCCTCACCCGCGCCACGTCGTCCCGACCACTGACCCACAGCAGCAGCTCGAGCGGCTCCCCGTGGACGCGCAGGGCGCCGACGGCGCCGCGGGAGCGCAGCCGGCGCCCGCCCACCGGGGAGACGAGGGTGACGTCGGCTCGCACCCGCATCGCCAGCGGCGCCATGAGGCCGACGGACCGCCACGCATCGGCGGTGCGCTCGGCAGAGAGGCGACGCGGCTGCCAGCCGTCCTGTGCACGGCGCAGGTCCTCGTGATGGATCAGCAGCTCTCCCTGACCGCTGAGCGCATCCACCCGCCCGGCGAGCGACCACCGCCCCGGGCCGGTGCGGAAGCGTTCGACCCGCTCCTGCCAGGGGGCGGCGCGCCGCCGTTCGAGCTCGCGCCCGGCAGCCGCCTGCCACGGGCCGGGAAGCTTCCGGCCCGCGATGAGGTGCGGGGCGCCCTCCCGCAGCAGCAGGTGCTCCAGGAGGTCCTCCGCGTCCCAGCCCGGCAGGATCGTCGGCGCCTGGGGGCCGAGGTCGAGGAAGGTGCGGGTGAAGGACTCCCGCTCGGTGAGGTGCTCGGCGCTCATCGCGGTCTCAGCCCTGGTTGCTGAACGCCGCGTCGAAGGACACCTCGGAGACCGGGTAGTCCAGGCTGCGCAGGAGCTCCAGCGCCTCCTTCGCCCCGTGCAGGCGATCCATGCCGGCGTCCTCCCACTCGATCGAGATCGGGCCGTCGTAGCCGATGGAGCGCAGCGCACGGAACGCCGCGTCCCACGGCACGTCGCCGCGGCCGAAGGAGACGAAGTCCCAGCCGCGGCGCGGGTCGCCCCACGGCAGGTGGGAGCCGAGCCGGGTGTTGCGCCCGGTGACCCGCACCCGGATGTCCTTGCAGTCCACGTGGTAGATCCTGTCGGCGAAGTCGGTGATGAAGGAGACCGGGTCGATCTCCTGCCACATGAAGTGGGAGGGGTCCCAGTTCAGCCCGAACGCCTCCCGGTGCCCGATCGCCTCGAGGGTGCGCTGCGTGGTCCAGTAGTCGTAGGCGATCTCCGAGGGGTGCACCTCGTGGGCGAAGCGCACGCCGCACTCGTCGAACACGTCGAGGATCGGGTGCCAGCGGTCGGCGAAGTCCTGGTACCCCTCCTCGATGACCTCCTGGGGCACCGGCGGGAACATCGCCACGTACTTCCAGATCTTCGAACCGGTGAAGCCGACGACGGTCTTCACGCCGAGCTTCTGGGCGAGCCGGGCGGTGTTCTTCATGTCCTCGGCGGCGCGCTGGCGGACTCCCTCGGGGTCGCCGTCGCCCCAGACGGCGGAGCCGACGATCGCCTCGTGGCGGAAGTCGATGGGGTCGTCGCAGATCGCCTGCCCCTTGAGGTGGTTGGAGATCGTCCAGCACTTCAGCCCGTGCTTCTCGAGGATCCCGAGGCGCTCGGCGATGTAGGCGTCGTCGTCCCAGCGGCTGGCGTCCAGGTGCTCGCCGGAGACGGCGATCTCGAGGCCGTCATAGCCCCAGCCGGCCGCGAGCTCGGCGACCTCGTCGAGGGTGAGGTCGGCCCACTGGCCGGTGAACAGGGTGTGCGGATGCGCCATGGTGGTGATGCTCCTTCTCAGCGGTGAGGGTGACCGGTCGGGAGCGACCGGTCGGGAATGGTCGGTCAGGAGTGGTCTGTCAGGGATGGAGTGTGCGGGCGGTCGATTCGGGGACGGCGGCTCAGAGGGCGATGCTCGCGCCGTCGGCGGCGTCGGAGTCGATGATCGCGTCGAGCACGCGCTGCAGGGCGAGACCGTCGGCGAAGTCGGGGGAGAACCCGGCGCTGCCGTCGATCGCGAGCAGCAGATCCCTCGCCTGGTGGGTGAAGGCGTTCTCCCAGCCCAGCACGTGCCCCTGCGGCCACCACGCCTCGAGATAGGGGTGCTCGGGTTCGGTGACCAGCACTCGGGTGAATCCCTGCTCGGCGACGGGGAGGGTCGCGTCGAGGAACCACAGCTCATTGGGGTTCTCCAGATCGAAGCGCAGCGCGCCCCGGGTCCCGAACAGCTCCACGGTGAGGCGGTTCTTCGCGCCGGTGGCGAGGCGGGAGACCTCCACCGAGGCGATCGCCCCGCCGTCGAGCTCGAGGGTCGCCCAGGCGGCGTCGTCGACGGTGACGGGCTCGGGACCGTCCGCGCCGGGCCGCTGCGGCACCATCGTCGCCAGGCGGCCCCGCACGGAGGTGGCGCGCTGCCCGGTGAGGTGCTGGACCTGATCGATCGCGTGGGAGGCGATGTCGCCGAGCGCTCCGGAGCCGGCCGTCTCCTTCCGCAGCCGCCAGTTCATCGGCGCCTCCTCGTCGACGAGCCAGTCCTGGAGATAGGCGGCCTTCGCCTGGCGGATCGTGCCCAGCTTCCCGGCCTCGACGAACTGGCGGGCCAGCGCGAGCGCGGGCACCCGGCGGTAGGTGAAGCCCAGCGCCGCGATCTGGCCCCGCGCGGTCGCCGCCTCTGCGGCGCGGACCATCGCCTCCGCCTCGGCGGTGTCGTTGGCGAGCGGTTTCTCGCACAGCACGTGCTTGCCGGCCTCGAGCGCCGCGATCGCGATCTCGGCGTGGAGGAAGCCGGGGGTGCAGATGTCCACGATGTCGATGTCATCCCGCTCGAGGACGGCGCGCCAGTCGGTCGCGTGCTCCTCCCAGTCCAGCCGCCGCGCGGCCTCGGCCACGGCGGTCTCGTCCCGTCCCACGATGACGCGGCGGGCGACGGCGGGCACCTCGAAGGCGGCGGCGACCGTGCGCCACGCCTGGGAGTGGGCCCGGCCCATGAAGGCGTAGCCGATCATGGCCACGCCGAGCGGGCGGGAGGACGTCTCGGACATGGAACTGCTCCTCGGGAAGGGGTCTCGACGGTGAGGACGGCGCCGCCGTCGGTGGTGACGGCTGCGTCACAACCTTATGTCCGCTCTCACAGCTCGGCAAAGAGCAGGTCGTGCGCGGCGAGGCGGATGCCCGGTGCAGGAGCCGGGATCACGCGGGGGAGACGGCAGGGCGGCGATGCGGGAGACTGTGACGGTGGAACGACATGCGCGCGCGTGGATCAGGGCCGAGGTGGCCGCCGGAACCGACGTCGCCCTCCTGATCGCAGCCTCCGAGGCTCCGATCGGCCGGGAGGAGCTGACGGTGCGGGCCGGCGGCGCGGACCATCCGGTCACGGAGACCCGGGACCGCTTCGGCAGCCGGCTGCACCTGGTGCAGGCCCTGCCCGAGGGGACGGTGGAGATCGTCTACTCGGCGCAGCAGGCGACCGCCGCGCCCGTGCCCGCGGTGCGGGAGGCGGATGCGGTGCTGCACCTGCGGCCCTCGCGGTACTGCGAGGTCGACGAGTTCGAGCGGATCGGCGCGGAGGTGATCGGCGGGCGCGACGGTGCGGAGGCGCTCGACGCGGTGGTCGACTGGGTGCACGAGCACCTCGACTACGTGCCCGGCTCGAGCACGATCACCGACTCTGCGCGCTCCACGTATCTCTCCCGCCAGGGAGTGTGCCGGGACTATGCCCATCTCACCGCGACGCTGCTGCGCGCGGGAGGGATCCCGGCCCGCTGCTCCTCGGTGTACGCACCGGGCCTGGATCCGATGGACTTCCATCTCGTGGTCGAGGCGCTGATCGCGGGGCAGTGGCAGGTGGTGGATGCGACCCATCTGGCGCCGCGCGCCTCGATGGTGCGGATCGCGACCGGTCAGGACGCGGCTGACACCGCCTTCATGACCACCCTCGCCGGGAACGTCACCCTCACCGGCATCCAGGTCACCGCCGTCGTGGATCCGGCGCTGCCCCGCGAGGTGCGCCGGGAGCGGATCTCCCTGCGCTGAGCTCAGCCCTCGGAGGGGGAGGGGGCGGAGCCGCCACCAGAGGCGGCGGGTCCCTCGCGGTCCTCGCCGTCCTTCTCCGACTGCGGGGTCTCCTCGGACTGCGGGGCCTCCTCGGGCTGCGGGGTGCCGGGCTCGTCCGTCTCGGCGCCTGCCTCGCCCGTCTCGTCGCCGGGCTCGAAGGTCGCCAGGTACTGCTCGACCTCGGCGGCGATCGCATCCGCCGTGGGGACCTCGGCACCCGCGCCGGAGGTGATCATCCGGTCGAAGCGGCTCTCGAGATCGGCGACCATCTCCTGCAGCTGCGGCTGGGCGTCGATCTGGGCGGTGACCGCCTCGCGCACCGGCTGGGCCTGCGCCTCGAGCGTGCCGGAGGGCACCTCGGGGCCCTGCTCCTCGGTGATCGCGCCCAGCAGCGCGATGGCCGCATCGGGGTAGGACATCTCGTGGAGGTACTGCGGCACGTGCACCGTCAGGCCCACCACCTCGTGGCCGCCCTCGGCCAGGCGCATCGTCAGCAGCGCGGTGAAGGGCGCGCGCAGCCGGAAGGTGCCGGGCATGGTGCGGCGCACGCTGATCGAATCCGGGTCGCCGGCGAAGCGGGTGACGGGCAGCTCGCGGGTGTGGGGGACCGGGGCCGGGAAGCCCTGCAGCAGCAGCGTGCGCTCGATGCCCAGCTGCTCGACCACGATCCGCAGCGCGCTGGCCACCCGCTCCCACTGGAACGAGGGTTCCGGGCCGGTGAGCAGGAAGAACGTCTCTCCGTCGAGCGCGGTCACCTCGTGCAGGAGGATCTCGGGCTTGTCGTAGTCGGCGAAGTGATCGAGCTGGAGGGTGACCTCGGGCCTCCGCCCCGCGTAGTCGTAGACCTGATCCATGTCCAGGCGGCCCACCACGCGGCTGGAGAGGGTGTTGAGCAGGTGGTCGTCCACCAGCTGCTGCGCATCACCCGCGTCGCTGTACGCCCCGAGGGTGACGAGCAGGGTCCGGCCGTGCAGGGCACGCGAGTCGACATGGCGCTCGTAGCTGAACAGTGTCGTCGGATCCATCATGACCTCCAGGGCGACGGGCCGCCGTGACGGCGGCGGGGGTGACGTACCGTTCAACGAGGTCGCGCCCGGGGGTATTCCCCTCGCTCCCGCCGGTTCACGTGAGCAGCGCCACCGTGTCGACCGTCAGGCGCAGCGCGAGCGCCCCGGTGACGACGAGGAACACCACCCGCACGAAGCGAGAGCCGAGCGTCAGCGCGAGCCGGGCTCCGAGATAGCCGCCGAGCACGTTCGCGAGAGCCAACACCGCGCCGAGCAGCCACCACACCTCGCCCTGCAGCCCGAAGACCAGCAGCGCACCGAGGTTGGTGGTGAGGTTCGCGAGCTTCGCGTGCACGCTCGCCTCGAGGAAGCCGTAGCCGAGCACCGCCACCATCGCGATGATGAAGAAGCTGCCGGTGCCGGGGCCGAGCGCGCCGTCGTACACGCCGACGGCCGCCCCGATCCCGCCCGAGCGCAGCACGTGCCCGCGACCGCTGTGGCGCGGCTCGTGCACCAGGCCCATCGCCGGGCGCAGCAGCGTGTAGGCGCCGACGGCCAGCAGCGCGACCAGCACGATGGGGGAGAGCCACGGCCGGGGCAGGAACGAGGCCAGCCCCGCCCCGGCCGCGCTGCCCAGCAGCGCGCACAGCACCAGCGGCGCCGCGGTCGCCGCGACCGGCACGATCCGGCGCACGTAGGTCCACGAGGAGACCGCCGTGCCCGCGGCGGAGGCGACCTTGTTCGTGCCCAGCACCGCGCCGGTCGAAGCGTCGGCCGGCAGGGCGGTCAGCAGCGCGGGAAGCTGGATCAGGCCGCCGCCGCCCACGACAGCATCCACCCAGCCGGCGAGGAAGGCGGCGCCGACCAGCAGTGCGAGAGTGAGAGCAGAGAGCTGGAGCAGCTCGTCGAGCAGGGGCACCGGACAAGTCAACCTCGCCCGCAGGGCACGTGACGAATCGGTCCGCCCCCTGACAGACTGCCCGGATGCGAGCAGTGATCTGGGATCTCGGCGGCACCCTGGTGGACACCTATCCCGATGTGGACCGGGCCCTGGCCTCGGTGCTCGACCCCGAGCCCGACGAGGAGCTCCTGCACGAGGTGGCGGTGCTGACCCGCCGCTCGAGCTCCGAGGCCATCGCCGAGCTCGCCGCCCGCCACGCCGTGCCTGCCCGACGCCTGCGCGATGCCTACGAGGCCACGAAGCAGCACTGGCAGCGCCACCCCGCCCCGGTGATGGCGGGAGCGCGCGAGGTCCTCGCCGCGGTGCGGGCGAGCGGAGCGCTGAACCTGGTGGCCACCCATCGCGACCGCGAGAGCGCGACCGCCCTGCTCACCGCGCTGGACCTGCGGATCGACGACATGGTGTGCGCGCCCGACGGCTTCCCCCGCAAACCCGATCCGGCGATGGTGCAAGCGCTGCTCGAGCGCCACGACCTCGATCCCGGGGACTGCCTCGCCGTCGGCGACCGTCCGGCCGACGTCGCCTCCGCCGCGGCCGCCGGGGTGCGCGCCGTGCTGCTGCAGACGCCCGGCATCCCGCTCGCGGCGGGCGGCGCCGAGAGGATCGACCGCCTCGAGCAGCTGCTCCCGCTCGTACGGGCCTGAGTCCCGGGCAGGGCCCTCGGCGGCTGACCGGGGGAGTGCGCCAGGGGTTCTCCCCCGCACGGGTGACCGGGCTGGCCGGAGACCTTTCGGTAACTGCTTCCGGCAGCTGGTGGGGCCGTCGGAGCGGCCCTACCGTCGACCGCACGGCGCCGTGAGCGACGGGGCCGACGGACCCGGGAGAGACATGCTGCTGCGGATGGCGATCGCCACGCTGCGCGGGGAACGTGCGGTCGCCGCCACCCTCGTCGGCCTGCTCCTGCTCTCCGCCCTCCTGGCCTGCGCCGGGACGGCGCTGATGGCGAGGCTGGCGGGAGCGGGGGAGACCCTCCTGGACCGCGCGGACGCCCCGCACCTGGTGCAGATGCACAGCGGAGAGGTCGACGTCGACGAGGTCGAGGAGTTCGCGCGCGGCCGCCCCGAGGTGACCGCGCACCGGGTGCAGCCTCTGCTCGGTCTCGAGGGGGCACAGCTCTTCCTCGACGGCGAGAGCCAGGCCGCGAGCGTCCAGCAGAACCTTCTGGTCGTCCCCGACGATCGGCGTGACCTGCTGCTGGACGAGCAGGACCGGCCGATCACCGACGTGCACCCCGGCACCATCTGGCTGCCGCTGTTCCATCAGCTCGAGAGCGGGGTCTCGACGGGGGACACGGTCACCATCACCGGGCCCGACGGCTTCCGGCGCGAGCTCGAGGTGGCCGGCTTCCTGCGCGACTCCACGATGAACACCGCGATCGCCGGCTCCAAGCGACTGGCGGTCAGCGAGGAGGACCTCGCCGACATCGCCGCGCACACCGGGACCTGGGAGCATCTCCTCAGCTTCTGGGTGCACGACCCCTCCGCGGACCTCACGTCGCTGCGCACCGCCTACCAGGAGTCGGCGCTGCCCTCCGCCGGGCCGATGGTGGATCGCTCCGCCTTCCGCCTGTTCACGGTGCTCGCCGAGGGGCTCGTCGCGACGATCGTGCTGCTCGGTGCCGTGCTCGTGCTCGTCGTCGGCCTGCTGTGCCTGCGGCTGGGGCTGCGCACCTCCCTGGAGCGGGACCGCCGCGAGATCGCCGTGATGGGGGCGATCGGCATCCCCGCGCGGGACATCCGGACCGTGTACCTGCTGGTGCATGGCGGCCTGGCGTCCCTCGCCGCGCTCGGCGGGCTGTGCGGGGGCCTGCTGCTGGAGCCGGTGCTCTCCGCAGGATTCACCCGCTACGTGGGGCCGACGGGCGGCGCCGAGGTGGTGCTGGCGCCGGCGGGCGTGGCACTGCTGCTGGTGCTGGGCGTGGTGCTCACCGTGCACCTCCAGCTGCGGGCGCTGCGCCGCCTCAGCCCGCTCGAGGCCCTGCGCGGAACGTTCCCTCGTGAGCGCAGGAGGGGTGCCGCGGCGCTCTCCTCCCGGGCCTCCCGGACCTCCGGGATCCCCACACCGAGCCTGCACCGGCTGCCCCTGCCCGTCGGCCCCGCGCTCGGCGTGCTCTCTCTGCTGCGGCGGGGCGGCTCCACGGGCCTGCTGGTGGCCGTGTTCTCCGTGTGCGCGGTCCTGGTGATGCTGCCGACCTCCGTCGCGACCACCCTGGCCTCCGAGCAGTTCTCCTCCCAGCTCGGCATCGGGGACGCGGATCTGCGCGCCGACCTGCCGTACACCGGCGAGGACAGCGCAGAACGCTTCCAGCAGATGCAGCAGGCCTTCGCGGAGGATCCCCGCCTCCAGGAGCACACCGCGATGGTGACCACCCGCCACTCGGTGCTCGGGGAGGAGGGCTCCACGATCGGCCTGCCGGTGACGAGCGGGGACCACGAGGCTCTGCCGGTCGCCTATGCCGACGGGCGCGCCCCGCGCGGGGAGACCGAGATCGCGCTGTCCCTGCTGGCGCTCGCCGAGACGGGCACCGCCGTGGGCGAGACCCTGCCGATCCAGATCGCCGGGCAGTGGCGCGAGCTGACGGTCGTCGGCTCCTACCAGGACATCACCTACGGCGGGATCACCGCGAAGGGCATGCTCCCCACCGAGGGCGAGCAGGTGCTCTGGTACTCGCTCGGGGGCTCCCTGGCGCCGGGGGCCGCAGCGGATGCACGAGAGGTCGCCGCCGATCTCACCGCGCAGCTGCCCGGCCTGCGCGTCTTCGCCGCTGAGGACCACCAGGAACAGCTGCTGGGCCCGCTGTCGGAGCGGGTCAGCGCCACGGCCGCGATGACCTCGGGCGCGGCGCTGCTGCTGGCGGCCCTGCTCACGGTGATGATCATGCGTCTGTGGATCGCTGCGGAGGCCACCCCGATCGCCGTGCAGCGCGCCCTCGGCGCCGCCCTCGCGACGCTGCGCGCCCCGTACCTCACGCGGATGCTGGTCACGCTCGCCGCCGGCCTGCTCCTGGGGACCGGCGCGACGCTCTCCCTCGGCCAGGGCCTGTTCAACCTGCTGCTCGAGGGCCTGTTCGCGGGGGCCGAGCATCTCTTCCAGGGCACCAGTCGGGTCGAGCTGGTGGTGGATCCGCTGCGCACCGGCCTCGCCCAGCCGCTGCTGCTGGCGGGCACGGTGCTCGCCGCCGCCCTGTTCACCTGCCGTCGCCTGCGCACGCTCGAGGTGCGCACCCTCCTCGCCGACTGATGCGCTCACCCGAAGGAGCCGATCATGACCGTTCTCGATGCACCGCCCGCCCTGCTGCAGGTCAGAGGCGCGACGCGCCGCCTGGGCACCGCCACCGCGCTGGACCACGTGGATCTCTCGGTCGACGACGGCGAGTTCCTCGCCGTCACCGGACCCTCCGGCAGCGGGAAATCGACGCTGCTGCACACCCTCGGCGGCCTGGAGCGACCGGACAGCGGCGAGGTGCTGTGGCAGGGGGAGGACCTCTCGAGGCTCTCCGACGCAGAGCTCGCACGGCACCGCCTGCTCGAGATCGGCCTCGTCTTCCAGCAGTTCCATCTGCTGCGCCATCTCACCCTGCTCGACAACGTGCTGCTGCCCGGGCTGCTCGCGCGGACCGAACCCCGCGCCGTGCTGCGCAGCAGGGCGGGGGAGGTCCTGGAGCGCCTCGACGTCGGCGAGCTCGCTGACCATGGCGTGGGGGAGGCCTCCGGGGGACAGCTGCAGCGGGTGGCGATCGCCCGCGCGCTGATCAACCGCCCGCGGCTGCTGGTGGCCGATGAACCCACCGGCGCGCTGGACTCCGCCGCCTCCGACGAGGTGATGGGCGCGCTCGCGGATCTTCACGCCGAGGGCATGACCATCGTGCTGGTCACGCACGATCCCGGAGTGGCCGCCCAGGCCGACAGGGGCGTGCGGATGGTCGACGGGAGGCTCTCCGCGAGGGCGGCTGCGACGACGCTCCCCGCAGCGCAGGAGCCGCCGAGGAGATGTTCGTGATGCCACGGAACGGGATCACCCGCGTGTGTCGCGGGGGAGCGGCGACTACCGTGGAGCACATGGCGATCATCTACCGGGCCGAGCTCCACCCCACCAAGACCGAGATCCTCCACGACCTGCTGGAATCGCGTTCCTGGGGCGAGACGGGCGAGCTCGAGCTCCTCGGCGCATACCGCTTCGACGACCCCGACGGCGAGGTCGGGATCGAATGCCATCTGGTGCGCGTGGGCGAGACCACGTACCACCTCCCGCTGACCTACCGCGGCGCCCCGCTCGAGAGCGCCGAGGATGCGCTGATCGGCACGATGCAGCATTCGGTGCTGGGGGAGCGCTTCGTCTACGACGGCCTCGGCGACGAGGCCGCGCTGGAGTGCTTCGGCCGCGCCCTGTGCGGTCTGCAGGAGCAGGCGGATCTGAGGATCGTCGCGGACGACGACAGCCCCATCGAGGTGCAGCCGCAGACGGTGTCCGTCGCTCTCGAGGTCGACGAGGGCCAGGACCTGCCGACCGAGGCCGAGCTGCTGGACGGCGCCTCGTTCATCATCGCGCGCACGCTCGGAGACCTCGACGGCTCGGTGCGTCTGCGCGCCACATGGGCCGACGGCAACGGTGTGATCGCCGCTCTCTGAGCGCGGCCGCGGCGCTGTGAGCATCGCAGCGTGAGCGCCGCCGTGCCGAGGGAGCACGGCCGCCGAGAGGCCGACGGCCACCCACGGTCGGGCAGCGACGCGCAGGGAGCGAGGAGAGGGGCCGAACCCCGTCCTGTGACCTCTCTCCAGTTCCACTTTACATAACGTACATTATCGGCGACGCATGGAAGGGGCGGGATGCCAGCCGGCGGCCATGGCTCTCGCCCCGACGTTCGATGCTCGACAGGCGGCCGATGGCCGACTCCTCGGGCATGTTGCTGCGGCGTCGACGGACCTGTGGGCGTTCACGCTTCGACGACTTCAGCACCGACGCTGGGTTCGCGCGTGCTCCGGAGCCGATGGCTGAGCCCATGCGACGCCACCGTCCGACGCCGCCGAGTCGCGAGACTCGTCCGGTGCGCCTCCGGCGGGTCGGGCATCTCGTGCACGCTGCGTCTCGTGCACGCTGCGTCCGGCGCGCCGATGTCGTGCCGCGTGGACGTCGGCGACGCCCGCACAGCGATCCAGCACCCCGGCGCCCGATACAGCATCCGCACGGTGATGCCTGAACTACACGGTTTTACCGCTGTCATGAGTGCTTGCCGCATCGCCGCCGTGCGTCCCCGGACGCCTATCCTCGAAGGCTTTCACAAAAAGTACGTCTGACCTGCAGGAACGCAACATCATTGCAGGTCAAACGGAGACCGGGTGCGGATTGCGCACCTCGGGCAGGTTCCTCGCGGACTCCTCGCAGGCTCGCGCTGCTCAGGCCATGCCGGTGTGCGGGTTCACGGTGCTGCTCCCCCGGCCCGCGATCACGAAGAAGGTCGAGGAGATCAGGCAGCCCACCACCATGGCGATCGCCATCGGCAGCGAGGAGTGCGTGCCGGCGATGCCCACCAGCGGTGCGGCGATCGAGGCCGAGAACGAGAAGCCCAGGCCCAGCATGGCCGAGCCGGTGCCCGCGATCTCGCGCGCCTGGTCCGACGCCAGCGCACCGCCGTTGCCGAAGATCATCCCCTGGGGTGCGACGGTGAAGAAGAACGCCGGCAGCACGACCCATGCCGGGGTGTCCAGGAACACGCTGCCGATGAGCAGGGAGAAGCTCGCCAGCGACACGACGATCAGTCCCACCCGGATCAGCTTGCGCGGATGGATCGACCGGGTCAGCCGCGCGGACACCAGCGACATCGTCATCATGCCCATCGAGTTGATCGCGAAGCTCACCGAGTACTCGGTGGAGGTGAAGCCGAGCATCTCCTGGACCACGAAGGAGGAGGCGGAGACGTACGCCATCAGCGCGAAGGCGGAGAACGCGTTGACCAGCATGTAGGCCACGAAGGTGCGACGCTGCAGCAGGGTGCGGCAGTTGCGCAGGAACGTGCGGAAGCCGCCGGAATGGCGGCGGGAGGCCGGCAACGACTCGGGGATCAGGAACAGCACGCCGAGGAGCGAGATGAGCGACATCGCGGCGATCACGAAGAAGATCTCGCGCCACTGGCCGAAGATCAGGATGATGCCGCCCAGCAGCGGGGCGACGATCGGGGCGACGCCGCCGACGCCCTGCATGATGTTCATGATCCGGAAGAGCTCCGGCCCGTCGGTCATGTCGATCAGCACCGCACGGCCCAGCACCATGCCGAATCCGCCGCCGATCCCCTGCAGCACGCGCAGCACCAGCAGGAAATCGACGGTCGGTGCGAGGGCGCAGCCGATCGAGGCGAGCAGGCACAGCACGATCCCGAACAGCAGCGGGCCGCGCCGCCCCATCCTGTCCGAGAGCGGGCCGGCGACGATCTGGCCGCTGGCGGTGCCGAGGAAGAACGCGGTGATCGTCAGCTGCATCCGGGAGGCGGTGGTGGACAGCTCCCCCGCCACCTCCGGGAACGCCGGGATGTACATGTCGGTGGCCAGCGGGCCGATCGCGCTGAGCGTGGTGAGCACGAGGATCACCATCGCGGTGACCTTGCTGCGGGTGCGGCTCAGCTCCTCTTCGCTGGGGAGCTGCGCGAAGTCGGTGTCCGCCGAGTCCTCGAGGACGGGCAGCGCGCCGGTGATGGTGGGGATCGAGCCGGTGATCGTGGGGACGGAGCCGGTCGAGGTGGTCGGCTCCTCGCGGAGGTGCGCGTGGGGGAAGTCGTCGGCGGCGGGGGCCACGGGGTTCCTTTCGGACGGGCAGGCGTCGAGCCAGGAGGACCACAGGGATCCCGCCCGGCTCGATCGCACCATCCTAGGGACGCACGCGCCGCTCGTACAGCCACACCAGGGCGACGGCGGCGATGTCCACCGCGATGAACACCAGCATGAACGGGCCGCCCATCCCCACGGAGCGGTCGATCTCCAGGCCGCCGCCGTCGGCGAACAGCGTCCCGACGATCATCATGATGAGGTTGTTGGTGACGTGGAAGGCGATCGGCGCCTCGAGGCCCCGGCTGAGCACGGCCATCGCCGCCATGCACAGGCCGAACACCGTGTAGTAGCTCAGCAGCCACGGGTCCACCGACATGTGCACCAGGCCGAAGAGGATGCTCGAGCCGATCAGCCCCGTCACCAGCGCCGGCTTCGCCGCCCGGATCCAGGAGGCGATCAGCGGCATCAGCGCGCCGCGGAACATGAGCTCCTCCCCCGCCGCCTGCAGCGGGGTGCTGAGCACCGCGACCACCAGCAGGCCGACCGTGGTGCCGGTCAGCGCGAAGCTGCTCAGCCCGGCCGCGGCCGGATCGAGCACCGCCATGATCGCCAGGGCGAGGGCCACCAGGAGGGTGAAACCCCCGAAGTACACGCCCCAGCGGCGCAGGCTCATCCGGCGCGGGAAGGCCAGCAGCGACCTCCACGGGACGCGGCCGATCACCGCGGTCAGCAGCACGGCCAGCGGGCCCATCACGGCGAGGCTGAGGTTGACCGCCGCCATCATCAGCGGCGAGAGCGAGGTGTCCCCCGGGTCCCGCCCGAAGGCCGCGACCTCCACCACCACGACCACGAAGGTGAGCGCGAGCTGCGCCACGAACATGGAGATCAGCAGCACCGGGATGATCACCAGCGGCTTCCACCAGCTCAGGCGGAGGTGGGCGCCGAAGGGCCGCTCCGCAGCGGTGCTCGCGGGGCGCTGCCCCCCGGTGGGACTCTGCAGCCGGGCGGGACTCTGCATCCCGCCGGCGGTCTGCGCGCCGTCGGCATCCCTCACCGCATCGGCGTCATGGCGTCGGTCATCGAGAGGAGGAGGGGGCGGGGCCGGGGTCGTCGAGGTCATGGGACCACTCTCCCGGTCCGGCGGCGTCGCAGGAACGCCGGATCGGCCCAGCCCCGCCCGACCTTCGTCGACTCCCCTGCGCTGCTCAGGGCGACCGAGGTCGATCAGTCCTCGGCCTCGAGCGCGGCCAGGCGTGCCTGGTAGCTGGGGTCGGTGCGCTTCATCCAGCGGATCACGGCGGAGGTCACCGGGATCATCGCGTACTGGACGATCACCTTGTACAGCACGCCGAGGATCGTGTACTCGGCCCACTGCTCGAAGGTGGTGATGCCGATCGCGACCGAGGCGATCGAGCAGAAGATGATGGTGTCCACGAGCTCGCCGAGGCCGCTCGAGGTGAACAGCCGCGCGATCAGGCCCCGCTCCCCCATCCGGCGCTTCATCCGCGTGACGACGAAGGAGTTCAGGCTCTGACCGGCGAGGAAGCCGGCGAGCCCGGCGAGCACGACGATCCAGACCGGCCCGAGCGCGATCTCGAGGGCCGACTGCTTGGCCAGGCCGTACTCGTCGGGGAACGGGGGCAGGGCGATGATCACCTGGTAGCTGATCGAGGCGAGGATGCTCACGGCGAAGGAGGTGAGGATCGCGCGCCGGGCGCTGCGGGCCCCGTAGAGCTCGGTGATGATGTCGCCGAGCACGTAGGCGAGGGGGAAGAGGAAGAAGCCGCCGTCGGTGATGATCTCGAAGCCGGTCCCCGGGACGGTGCCGAAGCTGACGCCCTTGGCGGCGCCGATCCCGGAGAGCACGACCACGGTGACCATGGCGGCGAGGAGGATGTCGAAATGGGAGCTGCCCCGGTCGGCGTAGACGGCGCCGACCGGGCGCCCAGACTCTGCGGTGGAGGTGCGGGTGCGGTGTTCTGAAGTCACCGGGGAAGGCTACACAGCGGGCGAGCCCGCAGAGACGCGCTGCCCCGCAGGGGCGCGCGAGCCCTCAGATGCCGATGGCGCTGTAGTCCCCGTCCGTGACGAATCGCGAGAACTCGTCCTCGCTGCCGTGCCAGACGTTCGAATCCCCGGCGAAGGGGCCCGACTCCGAGTACTGCCACAGCTCCCAGGCCCACCAGCGGCCCGGCAGGGTGGTCGGCGCATCGGACTGGTAGGCGGCGAGGAAGAGCGGCGAGTTCACCGGGGTCCAATCCCCCACCACGTCGTTCCACCAGTTGAGGTTGGTGTAGAGCACGGGGCGGCGGCCCACCTGGTCGCGGTAGCGGTTCGAGAAGCCCATGATCCACTCGCGCATCTCCTGCGCGGAGAGCCCGTAGTCGCGGGGCAGGCCGGAGTAGCTCTCGAAGTCGACCATGCCGGGCAGGGTGATGCCGTCGTCGGTCCAGCCGCCGCCGTTGTTGAGGAAGAAGTCGGCCTGTTCCTCGGGACCGCCGGAATCGGGGCGGGCGAAGTGATAGCCGCCGCGGGCGAGGCCGGCATCGCCGGCGCCGAGGTACTGGTGGTTGAAAGTGGGGCTGCGGTAGGAGCGGCCCTCCGTGGCCTTGACATAGGCGAAGCGGGAGCCGAGCTCGGCCTGCGCGGCCCAGTCGACCTCACCCTGCCAGCCGGAGACATCCTGCCCGTACAGGCCGGCGGCCTGAGCGGCGGGGGCTCCGAGGGCGGCGGCGCCGGTGCTGAGGGCGGCCGCGCCGAGCACCCCTCCGCGCAGCAGGGAGCGGCGCGAGGTGCCCGTGGTCCCGGCGGTCGATGCGGGCGGGGTGAGGTGGCGGGGATGGTAGGACGACATGACGTCTCCTGGGGAGGTGGGGGAAGCGGGGAACGGGATGCGACGGTCGTCACACCGGACCCACCGTAGACATCCCCGCCGCCCCGGGGGAAGTCCGCACCCCGGACCCCGGCGTGTCGCGGCTAAACGGGCAAGCGCCTCGAAACAGGTCAGGCCGGGCGGGGCTCGATGAAGGCGCGCAGGGTGCCCAGGATCGTGGTCGCGGCGAGCTCGGTGACGTCCCGGTGCTCCATCTGCTCGCGCAGCATGAGGTCCACGAAGATCCCCATCAGCAGCTGTGCGAGGTCCTCCGCGGGCAGCACCGCCCGCTCCCCCGAGGCCTCGAGCCGGGCCGTGAGCAGCGCGCCGATCTGGTCGCGCAGCCGCTCGCTCTGCACGGCGAGCTCGGCCCGCAGCTCCTCGTCGCGCAGCGAGCGGGCGATCGCGTCCGAGTACAGCAGGTACCACTGGCGGCCGAAGGGACGGATCCCCTCGAAGACTGCGAGCATCACCCCGGCATCGTCGAGATCGGTGAGCGTGCACCCTCCCGCGGCCTCCGCATCCTGGACCGCCTCTGCCACGGCGCTGTTCGCGATCGTGATGAGCTCGCCGGTCACCTCGCTGAACAGCGCGGTGAACACCTCCTCCTTGGTGGAGAAGCTCGAGTAGAAGGCGCCGCGGGTGAAGCCGGCGGCCTTGACCAGGTCGTCGACCGTCGCGCCGTCGATCCCCTTCTCGACGAAGACGTCCAGCGAGGCGCGCACCAGCTTGGTGCGCGTGTTCTCCCGGCGTCGGGTGGCTGCGGATTCGGGCAGCGGGTCGAACAGATCGGACATGGCTCCTCGGAGGGGCAGGGCAGCGGGGGCCGCAGGGCTGAGGGTGGGTCAGGTCTCACCGGCGCCGCGCTCATTGAACGCACCCGGCGGCACCGATAGTATCCCATCGATACATCCGTGTATCGAATGCGTGGGCGTCTCGAGCGGGGGCGTCCGGCGTCTGCCCTGCTCGACACTGCTGGAGGTCGCGTGTCTTCGTCCCTGTACCGTCTCGGCCGCCTGATGGCCTCCCTGCGCTGGAAGGTCGTCGGTGCCTGGGTCGCGCTGCTGGTGATCGTCGGCGGCCTCGCCGTGGGGCTGGGCGGCACCTTCTCCACCGACATCGAGATCCCCGGCACCGAGGGGCAGCGCGGCATCGACACCCTCGCCCACCGCTTCCCCGAGATGGGCGGCACCTCCGGGCAGGTGGTGCTGCGCGCGCAGGACGGCACGACGGTCGACGACCATCAGGACGAGATCGATGCGCTCATGGACGAGATCGCGGAGATCGACGGGGTCGCCGCGGCCCCCTCCCCCTTCGACGAGGTCTCCCCCGGCACCCGCAACGACGACGACACCGCCCTGATCGCGCAGTTCCAGATGGACGGCCAGACCGGCGAGTTCCCGGCCGAGTCCGTGGACGAGATCACCGCGCTGGTCGACGGGGCCGACACCGCCGCGCTCGACGCGAGCATCGGCGGCCAGGTGCTCCAGAGCGCCGAGATCCCCTTCGGCGCCGGCGAGGTCATCGGCGTCATCGTCGCGCTCATCATCCTCGCGATCGTGTTCCGCTCGCTCGTGCCCGCCATCATCCCGATCGTCACCGCCGTCGTCGGCGTCGGGGTGTCGATGATGGCGCTGGTCGCCCTCTCCGCCGGGCTCGAGATCCCCTCGGTCACCACGGCGCTCGGCGCGATGCTCGGCCTCGCCGTCGGCATCGACTACGCCCTGTTCATCCTCTCCCGCCACCGCGACCAGCTCAGCCACGGCGACGACGTGCACGAATCGATCGGCACGTCCCTCGCCACCTCGGGCAGCGCCGTGATCTTCGCGGGGATGACGGTCATCGTCGCCCTGGTGGGCCTGTTCATCACCGGCATCCCCTTCCTCACCGTGATGGGCGTCGCCGCGGCCGCGACCGTCGCGCTGTCCGTGGTCGTGGCGCTGACGATGCTGCCGGCGATCATGGGCATCCTCGGGGAGCGGCTGCGGCCGCGCCGCACCCGCCGGCTGATGGCCGAGAACGGCGGCGCCCTGCCCGCCGCCGACCCGCAGGCCCGCCCCCGTCGCAGCCTGGGGCGCACCTGGGTGCGCCTGGTGACCAAGGTGCCCGCCCTGACCATCCTCGTGGTGATCGTCGGCGTCGGCGCCCTCGCCATCCCGATCAAGGATCTGGAGCTGGCGCTGCCGGACCTCGGCACGGAGCCCACCGGCACCGCCGCCCGCGACACCTACGATCTGGTCGCCGAGGAGTTCGGCCCCGGCTACAACGGCCCCCTGCTGGTCACCGCGGACATCATCAACTCCACCGATCCGCTGGGCGTGGTCGACGAGCTCGAGAGCGACATCGCCTCCCTCGACCACGTCAAGGAGGTCCAGCTCGCCACCCCGAACCAGGGCGCGGACATGGCCGTGGTGGCGGTGATCCCCGAGGGCGGGCCGACGGAGCAGAGCACGAAGGATCTCGTCCTCGCGCTGCGCGAGAGCGCGGAGAGCTGGGAGGAGGACCTGTCGATCTCCGACGTCACGGTCACCGGCTCCACCGCCGTCGGCATCGACGTCACGGACAAGCTCTCCGACGCGCTGCTGCCCTTCGCGCTGTTCGTCGTCGGCCTGTCCCTCATCCTGCTCGCGCTGGTGTTCCGCTCCGTGTGGGTGCCGCTGAAGGCGTCGGTGGGCTACCTCTTCTCCGTCCTCGCCGCCTTCGGCGCCACCTCGATGGTGTTCGAGTACGGCTGGTTCAACGGCCCGCTGTTCGTGGACGTCAACGGCCCGGTCGTCTCCTTCATGCCGATCATGGTGATGGGCGTGCTGTTCGGCCTGGCCATGGACTACGAGGTGTTCCTCGTCTCCCGGATGCGCGAGGAGTTCGTCCACACCGGCGACGCCCGCGGCGCGATCGAGCGCGGCTTCACCGCCAACGCGCCGGTGGTCACCGCCGCGGCGCTGATCATGGTCGCGGTGTTCGCCGGCTTCGTCACCTCCGGCTGGTTCATGCTGCAGCCGATCGCGGTCGCGCTCGCCGTGGGCGTGCTGGTCGACGCGTTCGTGGTGCGGATGACCTTCGTGCCCGCCGTGCTCGCCCTGCTGGGACGCCATGCCTGGTGGCTGCCCGGCTGGCTGAGCCGCGCCCTGCCCACCGTGGACGTCGAGGGCGAGGGTCTGGCCGCGGTGCTCGAGCACCGCCGCTGGACCGAGGCGCACGGCCGGCACTCCCTCCGCCTGGAGGAGACCGTCGCCCCGCTGCTCGGCGAGCCCGGCACGCTCGGCCCCCTCACCGGCTCCGTGGTCCCCGGCACCCTCCTCGTGGTGCGCGCCCCGGACGACGCCGCCCGGGAGACGTTCCTCGCGCTGTGCGCCGGCAGGCTCACCCCGCGCTCGGGCGTCCTGGCCGTCCACGACCGCCTCGCGCCCGACGATCTCGGCGCGATCCAGGCACGGTCCCATTGGATCGGCGCCGGTGCGCGGGTCTCCCGCCGCCTGGCGGAGATCGGCGGCCACGGCCTGGGCACCTCGGTGATCGTCATCGAGCAGATCGAGGATCTCGCCCACGCCGCCACCGGCGACGACATGCTCGTCGAACGCCTCGACGCGCTGCTGGCGAAGGGGGCCACGCTCGTGGTCGGCTCCCGCTCCGCCGTGCCCGTCGACGCCGAACGCCACCTCGCGAGCACGCTGCGCGACCCGCGGCGCCTGCTCGCCCTGTCCGTCCAGCGCTCCACCGCCCCCGCTCTCGAAGGAGCCCGCGCATGACCCGCCTCGCGCACCCCCGCACGCTGATCGTCGTCCTGGTGCTGCCCCTGCTGGTGGTGGGCCTGGGCATGTGGGCGCTGAGCGGCCGCGTGGACCGCCTCGACGCCGTGCCCGCCGCCGTCGTGAACCTCGACGAGGGCGCGGAGGTCGAGGACGCCGACGGCGAGGTGGAGACCGTGCCCTTCGGCCGCCTGCTCGCCGGCGCCCTCACCCAGCCCGGCACTATCGACGGCCAGGAGACCCCGGAGACCACCGGCTTCGACTGGCGCCTGACCGACGAGGAGGACGCCGAGCAGGGTCTGAAGGACGGCAGCTACTCGGCGGTCGTGGTCATCCCCGCGGATTTCTCGAAGGACCTCGCCACGATCGGCACCCCCGAGGCGACCCAGGCCATCCTCGAGGTCACCACCAACGATGCGAGCGGCCAGATCAACGCCCTGGTGGGCACCGCGGTCGCCGATGCCTCCGCCTCCACCATGGGCGGGCAGATGGCCGAGCAGTACCTCGATGGGCTGTACCTGGGCTTCAACGAGCTCGGCGACGGGTTCTCCGACGCCGCCGACGGTGCCCGCGACCTCGCCGACGGCACCTCCGAGCTCGGGGAGGGCGCCGACGAGCTCTCCGGCGGGACCCGCGAGCTCGCCGACGGCACCACCGAGGCGGCCGAGGGGGCGCGCCAGTTCTCCGGCGGCGTGTGGACCTTCGCCGACGGCACCTGGCAGGCTGCTGACGGCACCCGCGCCCTCGCCGACGGCCTCGGCGACCTGGCCACCGGCGCCGAGGACCTCTCCGACGGGGTCGGCGAGCTGCAGCAGGGCATGCGCGGGGCCGAGGGGCAGCCGGGGCTGCTCGACGGCGCCGAGCAGCTCGCCTCCGGCGTCGAGGGGGACGGCACCGCCGAGAACCCCGGGCTCGCCGCGGGCGCCGAGGAGCTGGCCGGCGGGATCCGCCAGTTCTCCGACGGCGTCGCCGAGGCGGGCACCGCGGTCTCCGGGGACGGCACCGCCGAGAATCCGGGCCTCGCCCCCACCGCACGCGAGCTCGCCGCGGGCACCGAGGAGCTGGGCCAGGGCGCGCAGCAGGCGGCCGACGGCCTCCGCGGCACCGAGCAGGAGCCCGGCCTCGCCCAGGGCGCGGAAGGAGTCGTCGCGTATGCCGAGGGGATCGACGTCGCGGTGAACGGCGACGGCTCGACTGAGAACCCCGGGATGATCTCCGATGCCGAGGCTCTCCAAGAGTCACTCTGCGCAGAGGACCCGGCCGGGGACGACTGCCTGCGAGCCTCGAGGCTCGCTGCTTCTGCATCCGGGGTGTCCGAAGCCGTCGACGGCGACGGCACCGCCCAGAACCCGGGGCTGAGCACCACCGCCCAGGGCCTGGGCGAGGGCGCGACCGCCGCCGCGGACGGCGTCCAGCAGGTCGCCGACGGGATCAACGGCACCGAGCAGCAGCCGGGCCTCCTCCAGGGAGCCCAGGGCATGGTCACCTACGCCGAGGGCATCGAGACCGCCTTCAGCGGGGACGGCACCGCGGGCAACCCGGGCCTGACCGCCTCCGCCGAGCAGCTGGCCGAGGGCGCCGACGCGAGCGCGGAGGGCGCGGACGAGCTGGTCACCGGCGTGACCGGGCTGCGCGACGGCCTCGCGGAGTACGCCGACGGCGTCGATCAGCTCGCGGACGGCTCCGAGCAGCTGGCCGAGGGCACCCGCGCGAGCGCCGACGGCGCCGGGGAGCTCGCCGACGGCACCGGGGAGCTGGCCGAGGGCGCGAACACCCTGGGCACCAGCGCCGATCAGCTCGCGGACGGCTCCGAGCAGCTCGCCGAGGGCACCGGCGAGCTCGCCGACGGCGCCGACGAGCTGGCCGACGGCACCGGGGAGCTGGCCGAGGGCAGCGACGAGCTGGCCGACGGCCTGCGCGAGGGCGCCGATGACGTGCCCTCGTACTCCGAGACGGAGCGCACCCGGATGGGTGAGATGGCCGCCTCCCCCGTCGGCACCTCCGCCGAGCGGCAGAACGAGGCCAACGGTGCGGACACCGCGACGTTCCCGTTCGTCACCGCGCTCGCGCTGTGGCTGGGCGCCTTCGGCACCTTCCTGCTGCTGCCGGCGCTGTCCCGCCCGCTGCTGGACCGGGCGCTGCCGATGTGGCAGGTGGTGCTGCGGTCCCTGGCACCGGCGCTGCTGATCGCGGTGGTGCAGACGGTGGCGGCGCTCGCGGTGCTCACCGGCATCGGCATCTCGCCGGTCTCCCCGCTGACCGTGGGGGTGGTCGCCTTCGCCGGGGCGGTCATGTTCGCCGCGCTGCACCAGGGGCTGCTGACGGTGCTCGGCGCGCGGATCGGCCGCATCGCCTCGATCGTGCTGATGGTGCTCCAGGTGGTGACGCTCGTGGGGATCGTGCCGGTGGAGACCGCGCCCGCGCTGCTCCAGTCGGTCAGCGCGCTGATGCCGCTGTCGATCGTCACCCAGGGCCTCGTGCACGCCGCGCTCGGCGGCACCCTGGTGAGCACCTCCAGCACCCTGCTGGCGATCCTCGCCTGGGGCGCGGTCTCGCTGCTGCTGACCCTGGCGGCCTCCCGCCGGGCGCGCCTGGCGGACCGCTCCGAGCACGTGGGCGCGCGGGCGCTGCCGGCGCTGGCCTGAGTCAGCGGAAGTCCCTGGACCGGCCGGCCGCGGCCAGGTCCAGGGACGCGACGTCGTCGGCGACCAGGTTCACCGCGCCGGTGCGGTTCTCCACGATCCCGCGCAGCACGATCGCCCGGGCGGTGCGCAGCAGGGCCCGATGCCGCACCCAGAACCCCTGGGAGCAGACCACGTTGAGGATCCCCGTCTCGTCCTCGAGGCTGAGGAAGGTGACGTTCCCGGCGGTCGCCGGGCGCTGCCGGTGGGTGATCACCCCGGCCACCCGGATCCGGCGCGAATCCTCCGCCTCCCGGGTGGCGGCGATCGCGAGCACCCCGTCGGCCGTGAGCTCCTGGCGCACGAGCGCCATCGGGTGCTCGTCCAGGGTGATGCCGGTGGCCCAGGCGTCCGCGGTGGCGATCTCGGCGTCGCTCATGCCCGGCAGCATCGGCGCCTGCGCCCCCACCGCGAGGTGCGGCAGGGTCTCCGGGGATTCCTGGGCGGCGGCGCCCGCGGCCCACAGCGCCTGCCGGCGGGAGCTCGCCAGCGCGTCCAGCGCCCCGGCGGTGGCCAGCGCCTCCAGCTGACGGGCGGTCAGCCGCACCCGGCGGGCGAGGTCCGGGACGGAGGTGAACTGTCCGCCGCGTCCCCGCTCCGCCACGATCTCCTCCGCGGTCTCGGTGCTGATCCCGCGCACCTGGTCCAGGCCCAGCCGGATCGCCGGGCCCTGTGCCGCAGCTTCGCCCTGGATCTGCTCCCCCGGCGGGTCGATCCGGTATCCGCGATGCTCGGCATCGGTCTCCAGGTCGGTGCGGGCACGGCTGGCGAGCACGTCCGGCCCGCGGGTGAGCACGCCGTGCCGGCGGGCGTCGGCGACCAGCGACTGCGGGGAGTAGAAGCCCATCGGCTGGGAGCGCAGCAGCGCCGCGGTGAACGCCGCCGGGTAGTGGCACTTCAGGTACGAGCTCGCGTACACCAGGTACGCGAAGGAGTAGGCGTGGGACTCGGGGAAGCCGTAGTTGGCGAAGGCCAGCAGCTTGCGGTGGACGGCCTCGGCGTCCTCCCCCACGATGCCGTGCTCCGCCATCCCCGCGAAGAGGGCGTCGGAGAGCTCGAGCATCTTCTGGGTGGAGCGTTTGGAGCCCATCGCGCGGCGCAGCTGATCGGCCTGGGCGGGGGTGAAATCGGCGACGTCGACCACCATCTGCATCAGCTGTTCCTGGAACAGCGGAATGCCCAGGGTGCGTCCGAGCGACTTCTCCAGCCGCGGGTGCAGGAAGGTGACCGGCTCTTCCTTGTTCCGGCGCCGGATGTAGGGGTGCACGGAGCCGCCCTGGATGGGGCCGGGACGGATCAGCGCCACCTCCACCACCAGGTCGTAGAACTCGCGCGGCCGCAGGCGCGGCAGGGTGGAGATCTGGGCGCGGGACTCCACCTGGAACACGCCCACGCTGTCCCCGGCGCACAGCATGTCGTAGACGGCGGGGTCCTCCTGCGGCAGGGTGTGCAGCTCGAAGTGCTGGCCGTGGTGCTCGGCGATGATCCGCAGCGCGTGGTCGAGCGCCGTGAGCATCCCCAGCCCCAGCAGGTCGAACTTGACCAGACCCGCCTCGGCGCAGTCGTCCTTGTCCCATTGCAGCACGGAGCGGTCCGCCATCGCGGCCCACTGCACCGGGCACACCTCGATCACGGGACGGTCGCACAGCACCATCCCGCCGGAGTGGATGCCCAGATGGCGGGGCGCGTCGCGCAGCTGGTGGGCGAGCTCGACCACGTCGCCCGGCACGTCCGCCTCCCGCAGCGCGCTGAAGGAGCGCTCGACCCGTTTGGCGAAGGCGTCCTGCGCGCCGGTGTCGTAGCCGAGCGCCCGCGCGGCATCGCGCACCGCGAGCTTCGCCCGGTAGGTGATGACGTTGGCGACCTGCGCGGCGTTCTCCCGCCCGTAGCGCTCGTAGACGTGCTGGATCACCTCCTCGCGCCGGTCGGAGGCGATGTCGATGTCGATGTCCGGCGGCCCGTCCCGCTCCGGGGCCAGGAAGCGCTCGAACAGCAGCTGGTGGCCGACGGGCTCGACCGCGGTGATGCCCAGCGCGTAGCAGACGGCGCTGTTCGCGGCCGAGCCCCGGCCCTGCGCGAGGATCCCCTCCCCGGCGCAGAAGTCGACGATCTCGTGGACGATCAGGAAGTAGCCGGGGAAGCGGAGATCGGTGATGACCTTCAGCTCATGGTCGATCTGCGCCCACGCCCCCGGCACCTGCTCGGGCCGCTCCGGTGTGGGCCGGGGCCCGTAGCGCTCCCGGCCCTCGATCTCCACCAGCTCCACCAGCCAGCTGGCCTCGTCGTGCCCGGCCGGGACCGGGAAGGGCGGCAGATCCGGGGCGAGCAGGCGCAGGTCCAGGGCGCAGTCGCGGCCGAGCCTCGCGGCCTGCGCGATCGCCCCCGGGTAACGGGGCAGCAGCTGCGCCATCTCCTCCCCGCTGCGCAGGTGCGCGGGGCGGGAGGAGAGGTACGGATCGGCCTCGGCCAGCGGCACCCCGGCACGCAGCGCGGCATGGGTGTCGGCGAGGCGCCGGTCCGACGGGCGGGCGTAGTGGGCGTTGGTGCTGGCCACCAGCGGCAGGGAGATCTCGTCCAGGCCGTGGCTCTCGCGCACAAGGCGGGCACCCTGGGCGAGCGCGTCATGCAGCTCATCCGCCTCTCCCCCGCCGCCGACCATCAGCTCGACGGCCACGTTCCCGGGACCGAACAGCTCCACCAGGCGGGTGATCGCCGCTGCGGCGGCGTGAGCTGCCGCGTCGAGGTCCCCGGCCTCGAGGTGCTCGGCCGCGGCACGGGTCACCGCTCCCTTGCGACAGCCGGTGAGGATCAGCCAGTGCCCTTCGCGGGCGAGGCGCGAGAGCTCGGCGAGCCGGTAGCGCGGCACCCCCTTCTGCCTGCTGTCGAGGTGGGCGCGGGCGATCGCGGCGGAGAGCTGCCGGTAGCCGGCGGTGTCGCGCACCAGCACCAGCAGGTGCTCGCCGTCCGGATCCGGGACCCCGGTGCGGGGCGCGGAGACGACCGGGGTGCTGCTGGCGGTCACCGCCCCGGGCTCGAGCCCCAGGCTCAGCTCCGCCCCGAACACGGTGGCGATGCCCGCCTCCGCCGCGGCGGTCGCGAAGCGGACCGCGCCGGGCAGCCCGTCGTGATCCACCAGGGCGATCGCTCCCAGCCCCAGCCGGGCGGCCTGCGCGGCCATGTCCTCGGGGCTCGAGGCGCCGTCGAGGAAGCTGAAGTGGGAATGGGCGTGCAGCTCGGCGTAGTCGACGGCGCGGCCGGGCCGGTAGGTCTCCTCGGCATGCTGCCCGGTGTGCTCGACGACGACCGGTGGCGGGGCCAGCTCGGCGGGACGATCCGAGAGGATCGCCTCGAGGTCCTTCCACGAGGGCGGGCCCAGGAACCAGCGGGCCATGTCAGGCACCGTCCCGAGCGGTGTCGCCGTCAGTCATAGAGCCCCTCCAGCGCCCACTGCCCTGTCCGCGACAGCGCCAGCACGGCGGCCTCCTCGGCCTCCGCGGAGCGCACCACCAGCTGCAGGCGGGCGGCACGGGTGCCGTCAGGGGCCCACCAGCGCTCGTCCAGGACGGTGGGGGCGCCGTGGGCGAGCACGGGGTAGCCGGAGCCGGCGTGCAGCCCGGCCCGCTGCAGGGCAGGGAGCCCCGGTGCGGGGACCAGCAGCCGGGCCGGAGGGGCGCTGAGCAGGCCGCGGGCGGTGACCACGACGGGATCGCCCGCGGCGTCCTCGAGCCGCACCGGCGGGCGCTGGCGGAACACGGTGGCGGGCACCGGGCGCGGCAGGGCGCCGGGCCACGGCCCCCGGCGGGGTTCGGGCTTCTCGCTGCGCCAGGGCACCTGGGTCATCTCCTCGGCCAGCAGCCGCCCGCCGGCCCGGGCGGGGACCTGCACCGCCTCCTCCCCCGCCAGTCCCTGCGCGCGGGCGAAGGCTCGGGAGGCGCGCTGCGCGGCCTCCCCCGCGCTGCCCCACAGCGCCGGGGCGCTCTCCCCCGCCGGGGCCAGCTGCTGCGGATGCAGCCCGATCCGGGTGATCGCCCCGGTCGCGGGACCGCCGAGCCGGGCCCGGGTGATCCAGCCGTCGCACTGCCAGCGGATGCGGTCCACCACGTCGGCGACGCTCAGCGCGCCGTCGTGCCGCCAGGTGCGCTCCATCTCCTCGCCGCTCTCGGTGCGGGCCACGATCCGCAGACGCGTGCACACCAGCCCGCGCTCGAGGAGCATCGTGTGCAGCTGCTCGGCCAGCGGGCGGGCGATGAAGGCCGCCTGGTCGGTGCGCACCAGCGGGGTCTCCAGCGTGGTCTCCGCGAAGAGCGGCTGGGTGGGGTGGTGCGCCGCAGGAGGGGCGGGCTCCTGGCCGCGGGCCAGCAGATGCAGGGTCGCGACGTCCGGGCCGAAGCGGTCCGCGACCGCGGCCGACGGCAGCGCGGCGAGGTCCCCGAGGGTGGTGATGCCCAGCCGCTGCAGCAGGTCGACGGTCTCGGCGAGGTCCAGCCGGCGCTCCGGTCGGGTGGCCGAGGGCTGGCCGCGGTGCCCCCAGCCGGGGCCGACGGGGGCGTGGCGCAGGGCCGCGATCGGGTGCGGGGCGAGGTACTCGGCGCTGCGCCCTTCGCGCACGATCCGTCCCGGCGGGGAGGCGAGCAGCGCGGCGAAGGGTCCGTCGGCGATCCCGACGGCGCAGTCCCAGCCGGTGAGCTCGGCGACCGCGTCGAGGATCCGCTCGGCGAGGGCCTCCTCCCCGCCCTGGTGGCGGGCAGGGCCGCGGGCCGACATCAGCAGCACCCCGGGGCGCAGCACGTCCACCCCGGCGGCGATCGTGTCCACCGCGGCGGCGACCAGCTCGAACAGGGCGGAGTCGTGCTCGTGATCGGCCTCGAGCACCAGGACGTCCGGGCAGGCGGCGCGGGCGGCACGGCGCTTCATCCCGGGGACCGCGCCGGCCTCGCGGGCCGCGGCCCCGGCGTGGGTGACGCGGTGCTGGTCGAGCAGGAGCACGGGGTCGACGGCGAGATCGAGCGTGGGCGGGGCATCCGCGCCGGAGGCGGCCTCGCGACGGCGCTGATGGCGGTCCAGCGCCGCCAGCAGCGGCCAGTCCGGGACGGTGACGGCGACGGTGCGGGTCGCCGCGGAGCCGGCGCGGGCGGCGGGGGTGGCGGCACCCGCGGGAGTGGCGGCGGCGTCGGTGACGGGTGCGCTCATCAGCTCGCCCTCCGCACCGGTCGCAGCAGCCGCGCCGGCTCGCGGACCTGCGGAGCCTCCGCGATCATCCCGCCCACCTGTGGCAGCAGCACCTGGGCCGTGCGGTGCCCGGCGATGCCCCGCCCCTCGGCGGTGACCTCGAGGCGGCGCCGCCGCAGCCGCCCCGAGCCCTGCCCGAGACCGGTCCAGCCCTGGGGCGCGGCGCGCAGGGTGAGATCGGCGCGGCCGGGCGGGGCGGCCGCGAGGACCAGCGTGTCCGCGGTGCGGGCCCGGCCCAGCAGGCTGCGCCAGAGCGCCGGGGCGAGCTCCAGATCGGGGCCGAGCACGAGCACGCCCACCCCATCGGCCAGGGCGGAGAGCACCTGGGGGCGCTGCTCCCCCTCGGCCGGGGCGAGGGCGAGGCGGCAGGGGTCCAGGCCCGCGTCCAGGGCGGAGCGCAGGCCGAGGTCCGGCATCCCGGCGATCGCGCACCAGGAGTCCTCCCCCGCCGCGGCGACCGCGAGGGACAGCAGCAGGGACGTGGTCGCCGTGCCCTCGAGGGCCACGGAGCTGCCAGCCCGCAGACTGCCGCGCGGGAACAGCGTCGACAGCGGGGCCGGCACCGACAGGCGGGTGCCGAGGCCGTCGTCGGCGGATCCCTGCTCGAGATTCTCGCCTCGCAGGGCGGTGCGATCGATCCGGCCGCCCCAGCGTGCGGCGGAGCGCTCGGCCGCGCCCAGGGCGGCACGCGCCCGGGACAGGCGCTGCTCGAGATCCTCCGTCGGCTCTGCCGCCCGCACGGCTGTGCTCATCGTGTGTCCTCCTCCCGATCCCGCTGTTCCTCCCCCACACATGTTCGAACAGGGGTTCGAACAATACGCTCCACAGGGGCGGCCCTCAAGCCGCCCAGGCCATGACTTCGAACATGCATGCGAGCATTCGGGAGGGGTGTGACAGATGGAGCCCTCCCTGCGCGGCGATGAGGTCCTCACCGCCGACCGAGGGCAAGGGGCGGAGTTCTCCGAGGCGTGGGGCACGCTTCTCGGCGAGGTCAGAACGGTGGGGGCGGAGGGTTCTTCCTGCGTTCGAGAGCGCGCCGCCGCGCTTCGAGCTGCGCCTGGTGGCGGGTCCAGGAGTCCATGAGGGCGCGGACCGTGGGCGGGGTCGCGAGGTCCTCGTTGTCGCGGACGATCACGTGCAGCCGGTCCTCGATCGCCCAGGCGGTCCGCCCCGGCAGGCCCGGGGTGCACGGCAGGCGGGTCGGGTCGAGCAGGCCGAGGGTCTTCAGCAGGTGGTGCTGCCAGCACAGCAGGTGGAGGTTCTCGATCTCGGTGAGGCCGCCGCGCTCGGGATGTGCATGGTCGTACTCCTCGATGTGGTCGGCCTCGGAGGCCCAGGAGACGGGGCGGGCGCAGCCGGGGACCGCGCAGCTGGAGTTGCGCAGCCGCAGATGCTCGAGCATGGCGCGGCTCGGGGCGTAGCGCTCCGCGGGCAGCGGCAGGAAGACGCCGCTGCACGGATCGGTGAGCACCCGGTACCAGGTCCGGCTCTGCCCGGCGAGCTCGCGCGCCATGGTGACGGGGATCGGGATCGTGCCCTCGAGCATGCCGGGCTCCTGGGAGCCGCCGAGCAGGCTCAGCACGGGCACGGTGACGTTGAGTCGGAAGCGGGGCGCCGGCACCCGGATCCCGTCGGTGCCGAGGGCCGCACCGCCGAGCAGGTCGTACTGGAGGGTGGCGAGCGAGGCGGGCAGACCGGTCTCGGCGACCGTGCCCCGCGGATCCAGCGGCGGCGCCTCCCCGGCCTCGAAAGCGCGGCGTTGAGCGGCCTGGACGGCACGTGCGGCGGCGTCGAGGCGCTGGGCGAGGGCCACGCTGAGCAGCTCTGCCTCCGCCTCGCCCTCGTCGCAGTCCTCCTCTTCGGGGTCGTGGAACGACGGGGCGAGGGCTGTGAGGCGGGCGGCGAGGCGCCGGCTCTCCTCGAGCGAGGCGGCGTGGACCTGGTGCAGGTGCGTCGGGAGCGTGGGCGAGGCCGGGGTGGGGTCGGCCGGCGCGGAGGGGGCAGGCGGGACAGGAGCGGACGGTGTCCCGGCCTTGTCGGAGAAATTGTCCTCGCGGTCGCGGAACTCCCCCATCGCACACCTCCTCGAGAATTCTTCTTCGACACCTCTGCACGGGGTGAAGGGTGGAGTTCCCGCCGGTGCGGATAAATGCCGGGATGAACAGATGCCGTGTCTCCACTGTATTGACCCTCAGGAGGAGTTCGACGTCCCCGACCGGTTCTGTGGACGCGTGGTCACTGTGGAGGAGAGGTGCCTCGCCGCTTCCCGCCCTCGCCGATCCCTCCAGCCCATGCCGGCGCTCCCCGTCCATAGCGACCCCTCGCGCCGGCGTCGATGCCGGCAGATCGGATCGGACGCGCGACGGCCCTCCCTGGACGGTGCGGCAGCCTCGGACCCCATGGAGAAAGCCCGTTTCCGACCGTGACATGAGGAGCTAATTCTCGCGCAGTTCAGAACGCGTTTCCCTGCCGGTGGGAAATCCGGGACGGTAACACAGGCGTCCGGAAAACACGAGAGCGAAATGCTCTGCGATTATCGGGCGCAGCGCATTACTGTCATCGCATGGACGATTCTCGAGACCGCAGGGACCGTTCCGTGGTCGCGATGCTCACCGCGCCGTACGCCTCCGCAGCGGCGACGCTGACGGGGTCCCCCGCGATGCGTGCGCTCGCGCTCCTCACCGCGATCAACGCCCTCGGCAACGGACTGTTCGCCACGATCAGCATCCTGTTCTACACCCAGCACCTCGGCTTCTCCGTCGGCTTCGTCTCCGCGACGCTGCTGGGCGCGACTCTGCTCGCGATCAGCGGTGATCTCCTCAGCGGTCGCGTCTCGGACTCGGTGAGCCCGAAGCCCGTGCTCCTCGCCGGCCTGCTGCTCTCCGCCCTGGCCTCGGCCGCGCTGCTCGCGGTCGAGGGAAGGTCGAGCTTCGCGGTGGTGCTGTGCCTGCTCAGCCTCGGGCAGGGGCTGTGCATGTCCTCGAACACGGCTCTGATCCGGCGCCTGGCCGGGCAGAGCCCCGCTCTCTCCCGCGCCTCGCTGCGCTCGCTGCTGACCCTCGGCATCTCCGCCGGTGCGCTGCTGGCGGGGATCATCCTGGCCGACGGCGGGCTGGCCGCCTTCCGGATCGCGATCCTCACCAACGCGGCGACCTTCGTGATCGCAGCCTCTCTGCTGTCGCGCATCGCCGTGCCTCGAGCGGCTCCAGGCGCGCCGCGGCGCCCGCTGCCGGTGCTCCCCGATCGCCGCTTCGCCCTGTTCAGCCTCGCCAACGGGGCGATCAGCATCCATCTGCACGCCCTGCCGTTCGCGCTCCCGCTGTGGACCGTCCTGCACCATCCGGAGCTCACCTGGATCGTCGGCCTGCTGGTCGCGCTCAACGCCCTGCTCGGCGCCGCCCTGCAGGTGCCGGCCAGCGCCGGCATCGCGAGCATCCGCACAGCGAGCAGCAGGCTGCTGCTCGGGGCCGCCGGCATCGCCGTGTCGTACCTGTTCTTCGTCTCCGGCTGGACGACCTCGACGCTGTTGCTGGTCACCGCGCTGCTCGGACTCCTCCTGGTGCACACCGCCGGGGAGGTGCTCTACGCCGCGGGGACGATGGAGCTGCTGTTCCGGCTCGCCCCCGAGGAGCAGCAGGGTCAGTACGGGGCGTTCTACGGCGTGAGCAGCGGGACGATGGCCTCCGCCGCTCCCGTGGTGCTCGGCGCCGCGATCGCCACCAGCAGCGGATGGGGGTGGTGGGCGCTCGCCGGCGCCACGATGCTGCTCGCCGGGGTGATCAGAGCCGTGAGCCTCCGCGCCGGCTGATCGCTGCTCAGCCGTCGATTCTCGGGGGACCCTCCGGGGCTCTCTCGGCCAGGCGGTCGATGCCGTCCAGCCGTGCCAGCCAGATCTCCCGCACGAGCCGGATGCTCGGCTTCGCGGCGAAGAAGAAGGAGCCCAGCAGGAAGCAGACCGTGCCGGGAATCTTCGTCTGCTCGAAGAAGAACATGACGCTCCCGGCGATGAACAGGAACGCGGCGAGGAAGTCGGCGATCGTATGCAGGATCTCAAACAGGGCGTAGCGGCGGGCCTGCGCCGCCGTTATCCGGCGGTTGCGGGGATCGAAGAGTCGCATCACGCCTCCCGGCTCGATCATCGTGCGTCGACCTCGATCGTCCACCTCCCCACCGATGCCCACAAGGCCCCTCTCGACCGGTCGAACGGTCGCACCCCACGGCTGGTGCATCTTCTGCTCGTGCACCAGCTCATGAGCGTTCATCATCGCGGGCGCGGAGGTGTGACAGAGTTTCCAGGACGACCCCACCACGGTCGCCCCGACCCGTCGAAGGAGATCCGATGCGCGCGCTGATGCTGCACGAGAAGAACCGCATGTCCATCGAGGAGGTCGAGCCCGTCGGCTCGCCCGGACCGGGCGAGGTGCGGATCGCGATGCACACCGTCGGCATCTGCGCCTCGGACGTGCACTACTGGACCGACGGCAAGATCGGCCCCTTCGTGGTCGAGGCGCCGATGATCCTCGGGCACGAGGGTGCCGGGACGGTGCTCGAGGTGGGCGAGGGCGTCACCCACCTCGCCCCCGGGGATCGGGTCGCGATGGAGCCCGGCGTGCCGGACCCGACCTCCCGCGCCGTCAAGGAGGGCAACTACAACGTGGATCCGGGCGTGCAGTTCTGGGCGACCCCGCCCGTGCACGGCTGTCTCGCCGACGAGGTGCTCCACTCCGCCGCGTACACCTACAAGCTGCCGGACAGCCTCAGCTTCGCCGAGGGCGCGCTGATCGAGCCGTTCGCCGTGGGGATGTACGCGGCGACCAAGGCGGAGATCTCCCCCGGCGATGTCGCCGCGGTGGTCGGCGCCGGCACCATCGGCATCATGACCGCGCTCGCCGCCCGCGCCGGCGGTGCCAGCACCGTGTACATCTCCGACGTGCTCCCCCAGAAGCTCGCGCTGCTCGACGGGCTCGAGGGCATCGTCACGGTCGATGCGACGAAGGAGGATCTCGGCCAGCGGGTGCGCGAGGCGACGGGCGGCTGGGGCCCGCAGGTGGTCTTCGAGGCCACCGGCGCCGCCCCCGCGTACAAGGACCTCTGGTCGCTGCCCGCCCCCGGCGGACGCATCGTGCTGGTGGGGATGCCGGTGGATCCCGTGCCCTTCGACATCGCCACCGCGCAGAGCCGCGGAGTCTCCCTCGAGACGGTGTTCCGCTACGCGAACGTGTACCAGAAGGCGATCGACCTCGCCGCGAGCGATGCCGTCGATCTCTCCCGCTTCGTCAGCGAGACCTTCGCCTTCGACGATTCGGTGGGCGCCTTCGAGCGCTTCCTCGAGGGCCGGCCGACGGACGTGAAGATCCAGATCGCGCTGTGAGGCGATGAGCGTCCACGAGCGCACCCGGCGTGCCTGGGAGGACGCTTCGCGCAAGCACGTGCGGGAGTACGCCGAGCATCTGGAGCTGGCGCGCACGGCCCGGCTGCTGCCGATCGAGGAGGAGCTGCTGGGCCCGCTGCTCGACGGGGCCGAGGTGCTGCACCCGCAGAGCGGCCACGGCCTCGATGACCATGCGCTGGTGCGGCTCGGGGCGCGTGCGGTGCGGGGACTCGACTACAGCTCGACGGCAGTGGGTGCCGCGCAGCGCCGGGCCGAGGAGCTCGCCGTGCCCTGCCGCTACGAGGTGGCCGAGCTGCCCCGCACCGGCCTCGCCCCGGGGAGCGCGGACCTCGTCTACACCGGCAAGGGCGCGCTGATCTGGCTGGAGGATCTCGATGCCTGGGCGCAGGAGATGCACCGGCTGCTGCGCCCGGGCGGGCATCTGTTCGTCTACGAGGCGCATCCGCTGGTGCCGCTGTGGGCGTGGGATGCCGACGAGGCACGGGTGCGCGCGGACCGCAGCTACTTCGCCGCGTCCCACGTCAACGACACCTTCCCCGCCGGCGGGGCGACCGAGCATCAGCGCACGCTCGCGGAGCTGGTGATGACGGTGCTCGGGGCAGGGTTCGAGCTGCTGCACCTGGCCGAGCATCCCGAGCCGTTCTGGCAGCCCGACGGCGAGGACCCCGCCGCCGCCTGGGACGGGCGGCTGCCCAACGCGGTGAGCCTCCTGGCCCGGCGGGGCGCCTGATCGTCACCGCGCCTGTCGCTCAGCCCGGGCACCGGCCCTCACCGCGTCGCGTAGAACGCCACCGCCGAGGCCGCCGCCACGTTGAGCGAATCGACCCCGTGCTGCATCGGGATCGTCACCCGCCGGTCCAGGGCCCGATCGGTCGAGCCCATGAGGCCGTGGCCCTCGCTGCCGAGCACCAGGGCGAGGTTCTCGTGGTCCTCGGCCGCCAGGTCGTCGAGGGCGATCGCACCCTCCCCCAGCGTCAGCCCGGCCACCACGTACCCAGCCTCCTGCAGGTCGTGGACGCTCGCGGGCCAGTTCTCGATCCGCGTCCACGGCACCTGGAAGACGGTGCCCATCGAGACGCGGATGCTGCGGCGGTACAGCGGGTCCGCGCACTGCAGGGTGACCAGCACCGCGTCGACACCCATCGCGGCGGCCGAGCGGAAGCAGGCGCCCACGTTCGTATGGTCGACGAGGTTCTCGAGCACCGCGATGCGTGAGCGTCCACCCGTCGCGGCCAGCAGCTCCTCGACCGCGGGCAGCACCGGGCGCTGCATCGCCGCGAGCGCGCCGCGGTGCAGATGGAACCCGGTGAGCTGCTCGAGCAACGGCTCGGCGCCGACGAACACCGGCACCTCCGGGAACCGCTCGTACAGCGGCGCGAACTTCGCGAGCCACTTCTCGCTCATGAGGAAGGAGCGCGGCGCCATCCCGGCGTCCATCGCGCGGGAGATGACCTCGAAGCTCTCGGCCATGAACAGCCCGCGCTCCACCTCGACGCGGGAGCGCAGGCGCACATCGGTCATGCGCAGATAGTCGTCCAGCGCCGGATCGGCCAGATCGGTGATCTCGGTGATCTGCCGCCGTTGCGGGGTCTCCACCAGCGGATCAGCTCAGCGAGAGCGAGCGCGCGGTGAACCGCTCCCCGCGCTGCTCGGCGATGAGCGGCAGTCCGAAGGTGCGGGTGAGGTTCTGGGAGGTGAGCGTCTCGGCGATCGGCCCGGCGGCGACGACGCCGCCCTCGCGCAGCAGCGCGACGTGCGTGTACCCCGGCGGGATCTCCTCGACGTGGTGGGTGACCAGCACGGTCACCGGGGTCGCCGGATCCTTCGCGAGACGGCCCAGGGTGCGCACCAGCGACTCCCGCCCGCCGAGGTCCAGCCCGGCGGCGGGCTCGTCGAGCAGCAGCAGCTCGGGGTCGGTCATGAGCGCCCGGGCGGCGAGCACGCGCTTGCGCTCGCCGGTGGACAGGGTGCCGAACATGCGCTCTGCGAGGTGCCGCACGCCGAAGGCGGCCAGCAGGGTACGGGCACGGTCAAGGTCGATCTCGTCGTACTGTTCACGCCAGCGCCCCACGACGCCGTACCCGGCGGTGACCACGACGTTCTCCGCGGATTCCTCCACCGGGATGGTCTCGGCGAGCTCCTGGCTGGCCAGACCGATCAGGGGCCGCAGCTCGAAGATGTCGACCTTGCCGAGCTGCTCGCCGAGGATCTGCACGGACCCGCTCGTGGGGTGCAGGCGCGCGGCGAGGAGGCGCACCAGGGTCGACTTCCCGGCGCCGTTGGGCCCGAGGACGGCCCAGCGCTCCCCCTCCCCCACCTCGAGGGAGACACCATCGAGGATCGCGGATCCTCTGCGGCGGACGGTGACATCGTTCAGAGCAGCTGCGACGGACATGACCCCGAGCCTATCGGTTCGCGCGCCGCGATCCGGTGCGCCCGGCCGTGGCCCCGCCCATAGACTGACCGGGCCCGAGCCGCCGCTGTCAGGAGGTCCCCGTGCCGCACCGCCCCCTCTCCCTGCACGCGCCGCGCGGCTCGATCGCGGCCGACGAGCTGCGGGAGGGCATCGACGCGCTGCTGGTGGAGCACGAGGGGGAGGTGCCGCTCCGCTTCCCCGCGGAAGTCCTCGCCGCCGCCGAGGAGGCGGCCGCTCGCACCGCCCCCTCCGGGCCGGGCAGCGACCGCACGGACCGCACCGCCGTGCCCTTCGTGACCCTGGACCCCGCGGACTCCACCGATCTCGATCAGGCGATGCACCTCGAGCGCACCGAGGACGGGTACCGGGTGCTGTACGCGATCGCCGACGTCCCCTTCTTCGTCGACCTCGACGGTCCGCTCGATGCCGAGGCCCGCCGACGCGGACAGACCCTCTACCTGCCCGACCGCAGGATCCCGCTGCACCCCGAGATGCTCTCCGACTCCGTGGCCTCGCTGCTGCCGGAGCAGACCACACCCGCCTTCGTGTGGGTGCTGGACCTCGACCAGGACGGTGCGGTGCGCGGCATCGACCTCGAGCGCGCACTGGTGCGTTCGGTCCAGAAACTCGCCTACGACGCGGTGCAGGAGGAGCTGGATCGAGGTGAGGGACATCCGACGATGCGCCTGCTGCAGGAGATCGGGGCGCTGCGCATCGCGCTGGAGGCGCAGCGCGGCGGGGCGAGCCTCAACGTGCCCGAGCAGGAGGTCGTGGCCGAGAACGGGGGCGTGCGCCTGCAGTGGCGCCATCCCCATCCGATCGAGGACGCGAACGCCCAGATCTCCCTGATGACCGGGATGGCCGCGGCGCAGCTGATGCTCGAGCACGGGGCCGGGATCCTGCGCACCATGCCGCCCGCCGAGCAGACGGCCGTGGACCGCTTCCGCCGCCAGAGCGAGGCGCTGGGCCATCCCTGGCCCGAGCAGCAGAGCTACGGCGAGCACCTGCGCTCGCTGGACTGGCGCGACCCGGTGCACCTGGCGCTGCTGAACCAGGCGACCTCCCTGTTCCGGGGGGCCTCCTACGCCGCGTTCACGACCGCGTCCGAGGTGCCCGAGGACCCGGTGCAGGCCGCGATCGCCGCCCCGTACGCGCATGCCACGGCACCGCTGCGCCGGCTCGTGGACCGTTTCGTGCTGCTGGTCTGCCACGCGCACGTGCGCGGCGAGGCTCCTCGGCCGCCGCTGCTCGAGGCGCTCCGCGTCATCCCCGAGGCGATGCAGGCCACCGCCGCTCAGGCCGGCGGCCTCGAGCGCGCGGCGCTCGAGCTGGTCGAGGTCGCGGCGCTCGCGGCCTGGGAGGGCGAGATCTTCGAGGCCACCGTCATCGAACGCAGGGAGGCGAGCGAGCCGGAGAACGGGTCCGGCTCCCCCACCCGCGTGGAGGTGCAGCTCATCGAGCCGCCCGTCACCGCGTGGGTGGAGATGGACGCGGCGGCGGGCGAGGTGGTGCGGGTGCGGCTGGCGTCGGTGGAGCGCGAGGCCCGGCGGGCGGAGTTCGTCGCGGCCGAGGGGGAGGGCTCATGAGCGAGGCCGCCGCCGGTCGTGATCTCGTCGCGCTCCCCCGCGCCGCGGTGCTCATGCTGTGGACCGCCACCTACCTGCGCGGGGATCTCGGGCCCGACGACGCCGCCCAGATGAGCTTCGGCGTGGGGCGCTCCGGGCCCAGCGGCGAGGGCGAGGACCTGTTCGGCTGGATGACGGGGCTGCGCCGGCTGCCGCTCGCCCAGCTGCGGCTGGTGCTGCCCGTCCCAGGGCGCCTGGCAGGGCTCGTCGGCCCTCCCGCCGCGATCGGCCCGGCGCTCGAGGCGGAGCAGGCGATCGTGGTCACCGCGGCGGGGATCGCCGATCACACCCTCCTGCCCGTGATCAGCCCGGTCGAGCACGAGGGGCGACCGGCCAGCGCAGTGACCTGGAGGAAGGTGCCCGCCCCGATCGGGGCGCACGTCCCGCCCGCGGCGAGCTCCGGCGGTGCGCGGGAGGAGCTGCTGCACGCGCTGCGCCGCGCCGCCGAGGGGAGCGTGGAGCTCGACCTCGTGCCGGACGAGCCGGTCGAGCCCGCCCGCATCCCGCCCACCTGGATCGCGACCGCGCTGCCGCGTCACCTCGAGCGCTCCGCCGCGCACCTGCTGGTGCTCGCCTCCCGCACGCTGCTGCTCACCCGGTCGGAGATCGACGAGGGGCACGGCCACACCGTGCACCTGGCCGAGGCCCTCGCACGGCGCGGACTGCTCGACGAGCTGCACGACGCGGCCCGCGCCGCCCTCGTCGAGGCGGTCGAGCGGATCGTCGCCGCGGAGACCGGCTGAGCCCGGCCGAGCCGTGCCGCGGTCAGGAGTGCTGGGCGATCACCGTCCGGTACACCTCCAGGGTGCGCTCCGCGATCGAGGACCAGGAGAAGTGCTCGGCCGCACGGCGGCGCGAGGCCTCGCCCATCACCCGGGCGCGCTCCGGATCCGAGACCATCCGCACCAGCGCATCACGCAGATCGCCCACGAACTTCTCCGGATCCACGGGGGTGCCGGTGCCGTCGGAGAGCTGCTCGAGGGGCACCAGGTAGCCGGTCTCCCCCTCGGTCACGACCTCGGGGATGCCACCGGTGGCGGAGGCGACCACGGGGGTGCCGCACGCCATGGCCTCGAGGTTCACGATCCCCAGCGGCTCGTAGATGCTCGGGCACACGAAGGTCGTGGCATGGGTGAGGATCTGGGTGAGCTCGTGGCGCGGCAGCATCTCGGTGATCAGGTGCACGTTCCCGCGCTCCCGGCTCAGCTCGGCGACCAGATCGTTCACCTCCTGCGCGATCTCGGGGGTGTCCGGAGCGCCCGCGCACAGCACCACCTGGTGGTCCGCGGGCAGCTCGCGCACCGCGCGCAGGAAGTACGGCAGCCCCTTCTGGCGCGTGATCCTGCCGACGAACACGATCGTCGGCGCCTGAGGATCGATGCCCCGCTCGGTGAGCACGGTCGTCTCCGGGTTCGGGGACCACTGCTCGATGTCGATGCCGTTGTGGACCACATGCACCCGCTCCGGATCGACCGAGGGGTAGGCGCGCAGGATGTCCTCGCGCATCCCGGCGGAGACCGCGATGACCCCGGCCGCCCCCTCATAGGCGGTGCGCTCTGCGAAGGAGCTGACCCGGTAGCCGCCGCCCAGCTGCTCCGCCTTCCACGGCCGCAGCGGCTCGAGCGAGTGCGCGGAGAGCACGTGCGGGGCGCCGTGCAGCAGCGAGGCGATGTGCCCGGCGAAGTTCGCGTACCAGGTGTGGGAGTGGATGAGGTCCGCGCCGCCGCAGTCCGCGGCGATCAGCAGGTCCGTGCCCAGCGTGGACAGCGAGGCGTTGGCGCCGTCGAGCTCCGCGGGCGTGGTGTAGGAGAAGGTGCCCTCCTCGTCGCGCTCGGCGCCGAAGGCCCGCACGCGCACGTCGATGTGCTCGCGCAGCACCTTCGTCAGCTCGGCGGCATGGACGCCGGCACCTCCGTAGATCTCCGGCGGGTACTCCTTGGTGAGCAGATCGACTCGCATGTCAGGCTCCTTCTGGTGGGCGAGAGCGGGCTCCCGCACCGTCTCTCGGGCGGTGACCGCGTCCGAGGGACGAAGTGCGGGTGATGGGGACCACTTCTGGACTATCCTCGCACCATGTCGTCCCACAAGGTCCTCGCCATAGTCCTCGCCGGTGGTGAGGGGAAGCGGCTGATGCCGCTGACCCTCGATCGAGCCAAGCCCGCGGTGCCGTTCGGCGGCATCTACCGGCTCATCGATTTCGCGTTGTCGAACATCGTGAACTCGGGGTATCTGCGGGTGGTGGTCCTCACCCAGTACAAGTCGCACTCGCTGGACAAGCACATCGCCCAGACGTGGCGGATGAGCTCGCTGCTGGGCAACTACGTGGCCCCGGTCCCGGCGCAGCAGCGCATGGGCAAGCACTGGTTCCGCGGCTCGGCCGATGCGATCGCGCAGTCCCTGAACCTCATCTCCGACGAGAAGCCCGACTACGTCGTGGTGGTCGGTGCGGACAACATCTACCGCATGGACTTCTCGCAGATGCTCGATGCGCACATCGAGTCGGGCAAGTCCTGCACCGTCGCGGCGATCCGGCAGCCGATCGAGATGTCCGACCAGTTCGGCGTCATCGAGACCGAGCCGTCCGACCCCACCACGATCAAGGCCTTCGTCGAGAAGCCGAAGGAGACGGAGGGCCTGGCGGACGACCCGGGCTCCGTCCTCGCCTCGATGGGCAACTACATCTTCACCGCCGACGCCCTGGTCGAGGCGGTCACCCGGGACGCGCAGGATGATTCCTCCAAGCACGACATGGGCGGGGACATCGTGCCCTCCTTCGTCGAGCAGGACGACGCCGCGGTGTACGACTTCATCCGCAACGACGTGCCCGGCTCCACCGACCGCGACCGCGACTACTGGCGCGACGTCGGCACGCTCGACGCGTTCTACGACGCCCACATGGATCTGATCTCGATCCACCCGGTCTTCAACCTGTACAACGACCAGTGGCCCACCTTCACCGGCCATCGCAACGCCCCGCCGGCGAAGTTCGTGCACGCCGGCCCGGGTCGCGTCGGCTCCGCGGTCGATTCCGTGATCTCCCCCGGCGTCGTGGTCTCGGGAGCCTCCGTCTCCAGCTCCGTGCTGTCCCCCGGCGTGCGGGTGAACTCCTGGTCGACGGTCTCCGACTCGGTGCTGATGGACGACGTGATCGTGGGACGGCACTGCCAGATCCACCGGGCGATCATCGACAAGGGCGTGGTGGTCCCGCCGCGCACCCAGATCGGCCTCGACGCCGAGAAGGACCTGGCGCGCGGCTGGGTGGTCACCGAGTCGGGCATCACCGTTCTCGGCAAGGGCACGGTGATCACCCCGTGACCGCGACCGATGCGATCGACGCCCCTGCCGTCGCGACCGGGCTGCTGGTCTCCGACGTCGACTCGACCTTCCTCACCCAGGAGGTGATCGAGCTCGTCGCCGAGCATGCCGGGGTGCGGGACCGGGTCGAGGAGATCACCACCGCCGCGATGCGGGGCGAGCTGGATTTCTCCCAGTCGCTGCGCGCCCGGGTGGCGCTGCTCGAGGGCCTGGACGAGACGGTGCTGGCGCAGGTGCGCGAGGTGCTGGTGCCCACCCCGGGGGCGCTCGAGCTGGTGCGCCGCGCGAAGGCCGCCGGATGGGTGACGGCGCTGGTCTCCGGCGGGTTCCACGAGGTCATCGACGAGCTCGCCGCCGAGGCGGGCATCGACCACGTGCGCGCCAACCGCTTCGAGATCGTGGAGGGCCGCTTCACCGGGCGGGTCTCCGGGCCGATCATCGACGGCGAGGCGAAGCGTCGCACCCTCGAAGAGCTCGGCCAGCGCTACGCGGTGCCGACGGAGCGGATCGTCGCCATGGGGGACGGCGCGAACGACCGGCAGATGCTGGAAGCGGCGGGCACCGGGATCGCGTTCCGGGCCAAGCCCGCGCTGCGGGAGATCGCGGACGTGCAGATCGACGGCGAGTCGCTGCTGGCCGCGTGGCCCCACCTCGAGGCCGCGGCCTCACGCTGAGAACAGCCGCCGCACCCTGAGAGAGCGGCCCGGGCGAGGACCGCCCGGGCCGTCGGCGCTCAGGGACGCACGATCGTGTGCAGGGTCAGCGACTCCTCCGCAAGGCCTCGCCAGTCCTCCAGCGCGCCGGAGAGCACGGCCATGCCGCCGGTGGGCATGCCGATCCGGGCCTGGGCCGCCGCGGCCGCCTCGGAGTCCTCCGCAGCCAGCAGGGAGGTCAGGCCCGAGATCGTCGGCTCGTGGCCGACCACCATCACCACCGCCTCCTGCGCCCCGACCCCGTGCAGCAGGGTGAGGAGCTCGGCGGCCCCGCCGGAGTAGATCTCCTCGTGGAAGGAGACCTCGCCGTCGAAGCCGGGCATCCGCGAGGCGACCGCCTCCCAGGTCTGCGTGGTGCGCACGGCATCGGAGACCAGCACCCGGGAGACCTGCACGTGCTGCGCGTCGAGATATTCCCCGACCAGCTGCGCCTGGGCCACCCCCCGATCGGCCAGAGCGCGTTCGTGGTCCAGCTGGCCGGACCCGCTCTCCGCCTTGCCGTGGCGCATCAGGAGCAGCAGACGACTGTCGGGGTCGGAGGATGACATCGGGGTGCGTTCACGCCTTACGTTCATGAGGGTGGAGGTCGAGGTTCAGTGTCCCATGCCGAGGCCGCCGTCGACCGGGATCACCGCACCGGAGATGTACGCCGCGTCGTCGCTCGCGAGGAACGCGACCGCCTTGGCGACCTCGGTCGGATCGGCGAAGCGGCCGGCGGGGATCGCCTTGCGGTAGGAGTCCTGCAGATCCTCCGGCAGCGCCTGGGTCATCTCGGTGTCGATGTAGCCGGGAGCCACCACGTTCGCGGTGATGCCGCGGGAGCCGAGCTCGCGGGTGAGCGCACGGGCGATGCCGATCAGCCCGGACTTCGAGGCGGCGTAGTTGACCTGCCCCGGCGAGCCGTAGAGGCCCACCACCGAGCTGATGAGCACGATGCGGCCCTTCTTCTTGCGCATCATCGACTTGATGACCCGCTTCACGGTGCGGAAGGCGCCGCTGAGGTTGGTGTCGATCACCTTCTCGAAGGACTCGTCCCCCATCCGCAGCAGCAGCTGGTCGTCGGTGATGCCGGCGTTGGCCACGAGCACCTCGATCGGGCCGTGGGCCTCCTCCGCCGCCTTGAGCGCGGCGTCGAGGCTGTCGCCGTCGGTGACATCGGCGGCGACGGTGAGCGCACCGTCGGGGCCTCCCTCGCCGGACCTGCTGGTCACGGCGACCTTGTCTCCGCGGCGGAGGAACTCCTCGGCGATCGAGCGGCCGATGCCCCGGTTGCCCCCGGTGATCAGGACGCTGCGCGGCTCGGTGATGACGTCGGTCATGCGGACTCCTGGATGAGTGATCTGCAGGGCCGTGGGCGGCCCGGAAGGACGGTGTCAGGGGGCGACGGCTGATGCCTCGGCGATTCCCCGTGCTCTACGATACGGGGCGAGAGAGTGTCGGGATCCGAGGGGGAGCCCGTCCACCCACATCGCCCCGGAAGGTGCTGCCTGATGGCCTATCGCTTCAATCCTCCGCCGAACTGGCCGATCGATGACGCCGACTGGACCCCACCGCCGGGGTGGCAGCCGGATCCCTCGTGGGGGCCGGCTCCGGAGGGCTGGAACTTCTGGATCGCGGAGGATGCGGCACCGGCGGCACCGCCCGCCGCCGAGGACGACGCGACCCACGTGGCCTCCACCGACGAGCAGGCACCGGTGCCCGCCGCGGAGGAGCCGCAGGCGCAGCCCGCCGCCGCGGAGGACGATGCGACCCACCTCGCCGGCACCGACGAGCGCGAGGACGCCGCCGGGCAGGATGCCCCCGCCGATCAGCCGGAGACCGCGCAGAGCAGCACCGGCCAGTACGGCGCGATGAACCCCTACGGCACCGCGGCTCCGCAGCCGGCGGGCGCCGAGGACCCGGCCGGTGCCGGGCCGGCGTCCGGGGCTGAGGCGGAGAGCACCGAGGGTGCGCGCGGCGCGGCGCCGGAGACCGCCGAGTACGAGGGTCCGGACTACGCGGCGGGCCTCGCCCAGCAGACCCCGTACGAGACCGCCGCGCAGGAGGCGCCGAGCGAGCCCGCCGGCGATGCCGCGCAGGGCTACGGCCAGGACGCGCAGGGTTCCGC
>DHCMJ07802__coassemble_47_pt1 | contig 86515 bp, 75 predicted proteins | sample DHCMJ07802__metabat2_high_PE_028 | metagenome-assembled genome bin DHCMJ07802
ATGGAGCTGGACTCCTCGCCCGAGCAGCTGGACATCCTGCGCCGCCAGGTGGATCGGCTGAAGATGGAGGAGCTCGCGCTCGCCGGCAGCGAGGACCCCGGCAGCCTTGCCCAGCTCGACTCGGTGCGCACGCAGCTCGCGGACCGCACCGAGCAGCGGGACGAGCTCTCGGCCCGCTGGGAGCGGGAGAAGGCCGGCCTGAACCTCGTCGGCGATCTCAAGGCCCAGCTCGAGCAGCTGAGGATGCAGGCCGATCGTGCCCAGCGCGAGGGCGACCTCACCGCCGCCTCGAAGATCCTCTACGGGGACATCCCCGCGCTCAAGGAGCAGCTGCGCGAGGCCGAGGAGCAGGAGGCGGGCGGCCACGGCGAGGCGGATCGACCGATGGTCGCCGATCACGTGGGTGCCGACGACATCGCCGACGTGGTCGCGGCCTGGACCGGGATCCCCGCCGGGCGGCTGCTGCAGGGCGAGAGCGAGAAGCTGCTGCGGATGGAGGAGCACATCGGCACCCGGCTGATCGGTCAGCAGCGTGCCGTGCGCGAGGTCTCCGACGCGGTGCGCCGCGCCCGGGCCGGGATCTCGGACCCGAACCGGCCCACCGGCTCCTTCCTCTTCCTCGGGCCCACCGGGGTGGGCAAGACCGAGCTCGCGAAGGCGCTCGCGGAGTTCCTCTTCGACGACGAGCGCGCGATGATCCGCATCGACATGTCCGAGTACGGCGAGAAGCACACCGTCTCGCGGCTGGTCGGCGCCCCTCCGGGCTACGTCGGCTACGACGAGGGCGGTCAGCTCACGGAGTCGGTGCGCCGCCGGCCGTACTCGGTGGTGCTGCTGGATGAGATCGAGAAGGCGCACCCGGACGTGTTCGACGTGCTGCTGCAGGTGCTCGATGACGGGCGCCTCACCGACGGGCAGGGCAGGACGGTGGACTTCCGCTCCACGATCCTCATCCTCACCTCGAACCTCGGCGCGCACGTGCTGCAGGACACCGGCCTCGGCGAGCAGGAGAAGCACGACCGGGTGATGCAGGTGGTGCGGGCGTCCTTCAAGCCGGAGTTCCTCAACCGGCTGGACGACATCGTCATGTTCGACTCGCTGGATCGCGAGCAGCTCGGGCGGATCGTCAGCCTCCAGATCCAGGAGGTCGCCGCCCGCCTGCGGGATCGGCGCATCAGCCTCGACGTCTCCGAGGATGCCACGCGCTGGCTCGCCGCGGAGGGCTTCGATCCGCTGTACGGGGCGCGTCCGCTCAAGCGCCTGGTGCAGAAGGAGATCGGCGACGGCCTGGCCCGGCTGATCCTGCGCGGCGAGGTCCAGGACGGCCAGCGGGTGCAGGTCGCTGCGGGCGCCGACGGCGACGGGCTCGCGCTGGAGGTCCTGGAGGACACGGAAACCGCAGGTGAGCCCGCGGGCGCGGACCGCGCCTGAGCCCGGGCGCCTGGGGAGCTCTCCCCTCCGGGGACTCTCCGCTCCGGGGGCTCTTTGCTCCAGGGGCTCGCGCGGCGGTGGTCACATCGGCGATGTGCGTCCTCGATCGATGCCCTGCGGGCCTCCTCACCGGGGGTCCCAGGGCATCGGGGCGTACTGGCGGCGCAGGTCGTAGTAGCGCTCCGGATCGGTCAGCCGGTCGTGGGTGCGCTCCCAGGCCTGTCCGGCCTCCCGCACCGACTGCGCCGCCTCCCGCAGCGGGGCGGCGGCCTCGGGGCTCACCCGACCGGTGAGCTCCGCACCGGTCCCGAGGATGTCCGAGGCCGTCTCGGCGGCGGCAGGGACGGCCGTGGCGGTGACGAGGTCCGCCACCGCGCCGGTATGGCGGTAGATGCCGCGCTCGCCGGCGCGGACCGCCCCCGCCAGATCCCCGTCGCCGATCGCGGCGGAGACCTCCTCGCCGGTCTGCATGACGTTCGCGATCCCCTGGTCGACGCTCGAGACCGCCTGGCCGAACACCGACTTCTCGCCGAGCACCGCGCCGGTCACGGTGTGGGGGAGCCGGGCGACGGAGACGACGGGTGTCAGGCCGCCCAGGCCGGCGTCCTCGAGCATCTGCTCGGCCCGGTCGTAGGCGTCGCCGACACCCTCATGCACTCCGCTCGCCAGCTGCACGGGGCCCACGATGGGGAGCGAGCCCAGGGCGAGCCGCCGGTCGCGCTGCGCCTCGCGGAGGATCTCGGGGTCCAGGGAGAAGTCCTCGCCCTCGGGCAGGTCCCGGGCCGCGGGCGGCCCCCACGGCAGGGGCCACGGCTCCCGCGGGAGGTACGGGTCCCAGATCTGCGGACGGAGGCCGGGGATATCGGGCACCTCTCCCAGATCGGGGAACAGATCGCCCGGGTCGTCCGCCATGATCGGGCCCCCGATCAGCGGGCCCCATTCGTCCAGCGGAGGGAGGCCGCCCAGGGGGCCACTGCCTCGGGACGCACCGCTGAGGCGCGGCAGCCTCGCCCACACGAGGGAGGGGTCGATTCCTGCGGCCGGTGCGGCGCCGTTCTCGGGCCGGGAGCAGGCGATCTGCTCCTCGGCCTCCGAGGCGAGCAGCTCCGCGAGCCTGCGCAGCGTCTCGACCAGGGAGATCACCCTCTGCACCGCCTCGTCGGTGCGTCGCCGCCACTCCTGCGCGTCCGGTCCGCACCACGTGGTGACGTGCGCGGAGGCACGGAGCGCGGTGGCCAGGCGCCGCAGCTGCTCGGCACGCCCGGTGACGACCTCGGACAGCGCGGTGAGGGCCTCGGTGTCGCATCCCCAGAAGGTGTTCATGCGGGGACCGTACGGGCGTGCCGCCGCCCATCGCGCGGGGGACCCGGGGACTGTGGACGGAGCGGGATTGTGGAGGAACAGTCGCCTTTCTCTGCCGCCGGACGGCGGACGGCCCCGGGGCAGCAGCTCCCGGGGCCGTCGTCGTCATGGCGCGGTGCGCCGCAGGCCTCAGATCACGATGTTCACGATCTTCGGCGCACGGATGATGAGCTTGCGGAGGGTCTGGCCCTCCAGCAGCTCCTGCACGCGCGGCTCGGCCATCACCGCCGCCTCCAGATCCTCCTCGGAGATCTCCGGATCGACCTCGATGCGGTGGCGCACCTTGCCCTTGACCTGGATGACGCAGGTGACCTGCTCGTCCTTCAGCAGCTCCGGATCCGCGGCCGGGTACGGCACACGGCTGATGCTGCCGGTGTGCCCCAGCCGCGCCCACAGCTCCTCCGCCAGGTGCGGGGCCAGCGGCGCGACCAGGAGCACGAGCGGCTCGACCGCCTCGCGGGGCGTGGAGCCCGTCGAGGTCAGCTGCTTGGTCAGGTGGTTCACCAGCTCGATGAGCTTCGCGATCGCGGTGTTGAAGTGCATCCGGTCCATGTCGCGGGCCACACCGTCGATCGTCCGGTGCGCGGCCTGCTTCGTGGCGAGATCGGCCGGCTCGTCGGAGACCGTCAGCACGCCGGTCTCCTCGTCGACCACCAGGCGCCACAGGCGCTGCAGGAAGCGCTGGGAGCCCACCACGGCCCGGGTCTCCCAGGGCCGGGAGAGGTCCAGCGGGCCCATCGACATCTCGTACACGCGCAGGGTGTCGGCGCCGTACTCCTCGTACATGTCGTCGGGCGCCACCGCGTTCTTCAGCGACTTGCCCATCTTGCCGTACTCCTGCGTGACGGGCTCGCCCTGGTACGTGTAGGTGCCGTCGGCCTCCGCGACGACCTCCTCCGCCGGGACGTGCACGCCGCGGGAATCGGTGTAGGCGTAGGCCTGGATGTAGCCCTGGTTGAACAGGCGCTGGAACGGCTCCTGGCTGGAGACGTCACCGCGGTCGAAGAGGACCTTGTGCCAGAACCGCGCGTACAGCAGGTGGAGCACCGCGTGCTCGGCCCCGCCCACGTACAGGTCCACGCCGCCCGCGCCGCCGTCCTCGCGGGCCCCGAGCCAGTAGGCCTCGTTCTCGGGCCGCACCAGCACGTCGTCCTCGGTGGGGTCGATGTAGCGCAGGTGGTACCAGGAGGACCCCGCCCACTGCGGCATCGTGTTGGTCTCGCGCAGGTACGTCTTCGGGCCCTCGCCCAGATCCAGCTCCACCTCGACCCAGTCGCCCGCGCGGGACAGCGGGGTCTGCGGCTCGGTGTCCGCGTCCATCGGATCGAAGGTCTTGGGGGAGAAGTCGGTGACGTCGGGCAGGTCCACCGGCAGCATGCTCTCGGGCAGGGCGATCGGGGTCTCCGGATCGGCCGGGTCGTAGACGATCGGGAACGGCTCGCCCCAGTAGCGCTGCCGCGAGAACAGCCAGTCCCGCAGGCGGTAGGTGGTGCGGGCACGGCCGAAGCCCTGGTGGGTCACGAACTCCGTGGCGCGTCGCTTGGCCTCCTCCTGGCTCAGGCCGTTGAGGTCCAGCTCGGCGCTCGCGGAGTTGATCGTGATGCCGTCCCCGGTCCACGCGCCGCCGGTGAAGTCCTCCGGCGGCTGCACGGTGCGGATCACGGGCAGCTCGAAGCGCTCGGCGAACTCGTGGTCGCGCTCGTCCTCCGCGGGCACGGCCATGATCGCGCCGGTCCCGTAGCCGGTGAGCACGTAGTCGGCGGTGAACACCGGCAGCTCGCGGCCGTCCATCGGATTCGTCGCGGTCAGGCCCGTGAACACGCCGGTCTTGACCCGGTCCTCGGCGGTGCGCTCGTCGTCGCCGAGCGCGGCGGCCCGGTCCCGGTAGGCGGTCACGGCCTCGCGCGGGTCCGCCGCCCCGCCGGTCCAGGCGTCCTTCGTGCCCTCGGGCCAGGCGGCGGGCAGCGCGGAGGGGTCGGTCAGCAGCTCGTGCTCGGGCGAGAGGACGCAGAACGTCGCCCCGAACAGGGTGTCCGCGCGGGTGGTGAACACGTCGAAGCCGGCCTCCGCGCGGCCGTCCAGGCCGCGCACCGGGAAGGTGATCTCCGCGCCGTGGCTGCGGCCGATCCAGTTGCGCTGCATGGTGCGGATCGACTCGGGCCAGTCCACCCGCTCCAGATCGTCCAGCAGCCGGTCCGCGTAGGCGGTGATGCGCATGTTCCACTGCCGCAGGCGGCGGGTGAAGACGGGGAAGTTGCCGCGCTCGGAGCGGCCCTCGGTGGTGACCTCCTCATTGGCCAGCACGGTGCCCAGGCCCGGGCACCAGTTCACCGGGGTCTCGGAGATGTAGGCCAGGCGGAAGGCATCGGCCAGCTGCGCGATCTCGGCGTCGCTGGCCGCGGTGACGTCGGCGGGGGAGCGGCCCTGCCAGGCCTCGGGCAGCTCGAGGCGCTGCTGCGCGGCCAGGGCGAAGGGGTCGACGGTGCCGGCGCGCAGCTCCTCGCGCAGCTCGGCGATGGGACGGGCCCTGCCGGTGATGCCGTCGGCATTGGGTGCCTGCGGGTCGTACCAGGAGTCGAAGATGCGCAGGAAGATCCACTGCGTCCACTTCACGAACGCGGGATCGGTGGTGGCCAGCGAGCGGCGCGGGTCATGGGACAGGCCCAGGCGGTGCAGCTGGCGGCGCATGTTCGCCACGTTCGCCTCGGTGGTGGTGCGCGGATGGGTGCCGGTCTGGACGGCGTACTGCTCGGCGGGTAGGCCGAAGGCGTCGTAGCCCATCGTGTACAGGACGTTCTTGCCCAGCATGCGCTGATGGCGGGCGACCACGTCGGTCGCGATGTAGCCCAGCGGGTGGCCCACGTGCAGCCCCGCCCCGGAGGGGTAGGGGAACATGTCCATGATGTACATCTTCTCGGGGGCCGAGGAGGCGGTCGCCGCAGCCTCCTCGAGCGTCTCTGCCGAGCCGCGCAGCTCGCCGACGGGGTTGTCGGCGTAGAAGGTGCCGTCCTCGTCCCAGCGCTGCTGCCAGCGGAGCTCGATCTCGTCCGCCACGGCGGCGGTGTATCGGTGCGGGGCCTCGCTCATGGGTGAATCGTCCTCCGGAAGATCAGTGCGGCGGGTGCCGCCAGGTGTCTCGTGACATGAAAAAACCCTCGCGCAGGCGAGGGGAGCCGCATCGGTGCCTCACGTGCGCACCGGGCGCGCTCTCAGGAGCGCGGGGTGGGCGCGGGCCTTGTCCGACGCGGCTGCATAAGCAGAAGCCGTCGAGTCACCCGGTCATCCTACCGCGCCCGCGCGAATGCCCGCAGGGCGCTCCGCGGCGGCACGGCGACAATGGCGGCACGGCGGTGCGCATGCGCGGAGCACGGGACCGCTCAGACCCCGAGCACGGCGGAGATCAGCAGCAGCACCAGCACCGTGCCGATCGTCGTGATCAGCACCGTGTCGCGGGCGAGGTTCTCCGAGGCCCGATAGCGTGCGGCGGCGACGTACACGTTCTGCGCCGTGGGCAGGGCCGCCATCACCACCACCTCGTACAGGGCGGTGCCGCGCAGCCCCAGCAGCAGCGCCACCCCGAGCGCGATCACGGGCATCAGCAGCAGCTTCGAGGCGGAGGCGACGGCGATCAGCCCGCGATAGCCGTCATCCTTCGCGAGCGGCCGCGAGCCGTACAGGGACAGCCCATAGGCCAGGAGCATCGCGGGGATCGCCATGTCGGCGAGCGACCTGACCGGCTCGAGCGCGATGGGCGGGATCTGCACCCCGGCCAGCACCAGCAGCAGGCCGACGGAGGACGCGATGATGGTGGGGTTCGCGACGATGCTGCGCAGCACGCCCGGGGGACCGGCGGCCGGGTCGGCGGTCACCCGGTGCAGGACGAAGAGGTACAGCGGCGTGTACACCGCCTGCTGGAAGAGGATCACCGGCAGGGCGTGGGAGATGTCGCCCAGCACGTAGGCGGCGATCGGGAACCCCATGTTCGCGCCGTTGACCACCGAGCCGCTGATGGCCGTGACCACCAGGTCGGGTCCGCGACGCGTGGTGAACAGCGCGACCGCGAGGATCAGCAGGGCGCCCGTGGTGAGGCCCGAGATCCCGGCGACCAGCATCGGCAGCGAGAGCACCGCGCGCACATCGGACTCGAGCAGCCCCACGAGCACCAGCGCGGGGGAGGCGATGAAGAAGGTCGAGCGGTTCAGGACGTAGCGCCCGTGCGGGCCGAGGACACCGCTGCGACCCACCACCCAGCCCACGCCGATCATGGCCCAGACGATGAAGAAGCCGGCGAGGACCCCGCTCACAGCGGTACGGAGAAGGACGGAACGATCACCGGGCAGAGCCTAGCCCGCCTGCGGGAAAGGGGCTTCCCGTGGTCACGTCTCGGACACCGCCGAGCGGGCGGCCGGGGGCGCGGCAGGGGCGGTGCGTCGGCCCGCCGGGGGCTGCGCAGGGCTCAGCGCATGCCGTGCGAGGAGCGGCCGTCGATCTGGTCGTCCTGGCCGGGGACGGGCTGTGCGCCGTCGTCCCCGAGCGCGACGATGCGGTTGCTCGCGTCCACGTGCACCACGCGCGGTCGGTGCGCGGCGATCTCCTCGGCGTCCAGCTGCCCGTACGCCATGATGATCACGAGGTCGCCGGGGGAGACCAGGTGGGCGGCCGCGCCGTTGATGCCGATCACGCCGCTGCCGCGCTCGCCCTCGATGACGTACGTGACCAGACGATGACCATTGGCGATGTCCACGATCGTGACCTGCTCGTTCTCGACCAGGCCCGCCGCCTCCGTGAGCTCGGGGTCGATCGTGACCGAGCCCACGTAGTGCAGGTCTGCCTGCGTGACGGTGGCCCGGTGGATCTTCGAGGTCATCAGAGTGCGCAACATCGCTCCCATTCTCCCACTGGTGCCCCATGCTGGATGATGGGGACGTCCGTTTCGTCAGGAGGATCACCATGCCCAAGGCCCGCCGCCGCTCAGCCCACCGCTCCGAGCGTTTCGAGGACATGGCCCTGCCCGATGAGGTGCTCGGCGTCCTCGCCGGTCAGGGCCTCGAACGCGCCTTCGAGATCCAGTCGGCGATCCTGCCGGACGCGCTCTCCGGACGCGACGTGCTGGCCCGAGCCGAGACCGGCTCCGGCAAGACGCTGGCCTTCACCCTCGCGATGACCTCCCGCTTCCGCGGACGCAAGGTGCATCGGCGGCGACCGCTCGGCGTGGTCCTGGTGCCCACCCGTGAGCTGGCGGTGCAGGTCGTGGACACCATCCATCCCTTCGCCCGGGCCGTGGGCACCTCGGCGCAGCTGGTCGCCGGCGGCATGAATATCGAGAAGCAGGCCGACGCGGTCGCCCGCGGCGTCGGCATCGTCGTGGCGACCCCGGGCCGCCTCATCGACCTCGCCGAGCGCGGGGCGCTGCAGCTGGACCTGGTGGAGAGCACCGTGATCGACGAGGCCGATCACATGGCCGATCTCGGCTTCCTGCCGGATGTGCGCGACATCCTCGCCGCGATCCCCATGGGCACCCAGAAGATGCTGTTCTCCGCCACGCTGGACGGCCAGGTCGAGCAGATCGTGGATTCCTTCCTCGTCGACCCCGTCAGCCACGAGACCACGCCGGTCACCGCGGCGGTGGCGACCATGGACCACCACGTGCTGGCGGTCGCGCCGGCGGCCAAGCGCGAGGTCACCGCCCAGCTCGCCGCCCGCGCCGGGCGCACCCTGATGTTCACCCGCACCCAGCTGGGCGCCGAGCGGGTGGCGCAGGAGCTGGTCGAGGTGGGGGTGGGCGCCGCCGCCCTGCACGGCAACAAGCAGCAGGGCCTGCGCACCAACGTGCTGGCCGGCTTCCGCCAGGGCGCCTTCCCGGTGCTGGTCGCGACCGACGTCGCCGCCCGCGGCCTCCACATCGACGACATCACCATGGTGGTCCACGTCGACCCCTCCGATGCGGTCAAGGAGTACGTGCACCGCTCGGGCCGCACAGCCCGCGCGGGTGCGGCCGGCAGCGTGGTCACGCTCGCCCTGCCGCACCAGCTCTCCGCGACCCGGCGCATCCTCGCCGGGGCCGAGGTGGAGCCCGACTGGGTGGAGGACGTCTCCTCCGCCGAGCACCCCGCCCTCGCCGCGCTCGGCGGCCGCACCCCGGCCGGCGCACCGATCGAGGATCCGGCGTCCGTGAAGTACAAGGGTGCTCCCCGCAAGCTCGACCTCTCGCGGGGCGGCCGCGGGGCCGACGCCCGCAAGGCGGAGGAGCGCCGCGCGAACGAGGAGCGGCGCGCCTCCTGGGAGCAGGAGGCCCCGCAGCAGGGTCGAGGCGGCGGCCGCGGCGGCGGTCGGGGCGGCTCGCGCCCGAGCGGCGGGAAGCCGGGACGCTCCGGCGGCGGGAAGCCGGGACGCGGCGGGAGCTCCGGCACGGGCCGGGGCCGCGGCCGGTCCGGGGCGCCCACCCGCGCCCCGCGACGCCGCGGCGGGCGATGAGGATCTGACCGGCCGCTCGACGAGGAGCGGCCGAGACGCCGAGGAGGCACCGGATGAGCATCAGCACCTTCGACATGTTCACGATCGGCATCGGACCGTCGAGCTCGCACACCGTGGGGCCGATGCGTGCCGCGGCGCTGTTCGCGCGCGAGCTCCTCGCCGACGACCGGCTCGGGCCGCGGGTCGCGGAGGTGGCCGTGCACCTGTACGGCTCGCTCGCCGCGACCGCCGAGGGGCACGGCACCCTCGACGCGGTGGTCATGGGCCTCGAGGGCGCCGACCCCGAGAACGTGGACCCCGTGGCCGGGCGCGACCGGGTGCGGCGGATCGAGGCCGAGGGCGGCCTGCGGCTCGACGGCTCGCTCGAGGTGAGCCTGCGCCCCTCCCACATCGTGCGGCATCCGCTGACCTTCCTGCCCCGGCACTCCAACGGGATGGCCTTCCTCGCCCTGGACGCGGAGGGCACCGAGCTGCAGCGGCGCACGATGTTCTCCGTGGGCGGCGGCTTCGTGGTCGACGAGGCGGACATGGATCGCTCGATCGCCGAGGTCGCCGCCGAGGGCGAGGGCCGGCAGATCTTCACCACCGGGGACGAGCTGCTGCGGGTGTGCGAGGACCGCGGGATCTCCGTCTCCGAGGCGATGCTGCTGCGCGAACGGCAGTGGCGCAGCGACGAGGAGATCCGCGCCGGCCTGCTCACCCTCTGGCGCGCCATGGAGGACTGCATCGAGCGGGGCGTGCGCACGAGCGGCGTGCTGCCCGGCGGGCTCGAGGTCCGGCGCCGCGCCTCCTCCTGGTACGACTCGCTCGCCGCCGAGGACCCGGTGCGCCTGCCGATGAACGCCTTCGAATGGGTCTCCCTCGCCGCGCTCGCCGTCAACGAGGAGAACGCGGCCGGGGGACGGGTCGTCACCGCGCCCACCAACGGGGCGGCCGGCATCATCCCCGCCGTGCTGCACTTCGCGACCACCTACATCGAGGGCGTGGATCCCGAGGAGATCGCGGTGCGCTTCCTGCTCACCGCCGGAGCGATCGGCTCCCTGTACAAGGAGCACGCCTCGATCTCGGGCGCCGAGGTCGGCTGCCAGGGCGAGGTCGGCTCGGCCTGCTCGATGGCGGCCGGGGCCCTGTGCGAGGCGATGGGCGGCAAACCCGCCCAGGTGGAGAACGCGGCCGAGATCGCGATGGAGCACAACCTCGGACTGACCTGCGATCCCGTCGGCGGGCTGGTGCAGGTGCCCTGCATCGAGCGCAACGCCATGGCGGCGGTGAAGGCGATCACCGCGGCCCGTTTCGCCCTGCGCGGCACCGGCGAGCACTTCGTCTCCCTGGACACGGTCATCGAGACCATGCGCCGCACCGGCAAGGACATGCACGAGCGCTACAAGGAGACCGCGACGGGCGGCCTCGCGGTCACCGCGGTGCCGGTGGCCGTCCCGGACTGCTGAGCAGCACCTCGCGCGGGACCGCCGCCGCCCCGAGCCGGTCATGGACCAGCGCCTGCAGCGACTCGGGCGTCGGCGCGACCGTCTCCTGCTCCTCGTCGATGTGGAGCTCGACCTCCGCGACGGTGTGCACGCCGAGATGCTCGTCGGGCACCATCCGCACCGTCACCTGATCCACCCCGCGATGGGTGCACAGCACCCGCACCACCTCGACCGGATCGTGCAGCATCCCGGCCGCGGCGGCCGCGGCGTCGGCCCGGCCCAGCACATGGACGGCGCCGTCCTCACCGATCTCGCCGCGGTCGGTGACCAGCTCCCGACCTCCCGTGAACGGGGTCCGGGCGCGCAGCAGCCCGCCGACCTCGCGCAGGCGCACCCGGCGCAGCGGGTGGGCGTCGACCGTCAGGGGGCCGGCCTCGGTGGTGCCGTAGACGTCGTGCACCCGCGCCCGGAACCGGCGGGCGAGGTCCGCGCGCAGGGCGGGGGAGAGCACGTCGGAGCCCGAGATCACACGGGGGATGCGCAGCGGGCGCTCGCGCCCCAGCACCTGCTCCGCGCGCAGCAGGTCCTCCAGGTGCACCGGCAGGCCGGTGAGCAGATCCGGGCTGCTGCGATGCAGCAGCGCGACCCGCTCCGGCCCCGTCAGATGGCTGAGATCGACCAGGGGAGCGCCGAGGCCCAGCGCACCCAGAGCCACGAGCAGCCCCTGGGCGCGCACGCCGGGGACGAGGGAGGCGATGCTCCGGCCCGGGCGCAGGCCGATGCGCCGGGCGAGATCTCCGAGGGTGAGCAGCTGCGCAGGGCTGAGCGGTCCGCGCCGCTGGAGGCGGGGCGGACCGGTGGTGCCGCTCGAACGCACCTCGAGCGTGCCGTTGCCCGCCAGCGCGGTGACCAGCACCTGGCGCAGCGGCGCGGTGGGAGGCAGCTCGGCGAGGGGCAGCGCCCGGGTGCGGCGGCGCCGGCGATGCAGCCGCACGAGGTCCAGCAGCTCCTCCGCGCAGAGCTCGCCGTGACGATCCACGAGGACGGTGGAGCGGGGACGCAGCGCCACCCGGGCGCGCAGGGTGGCCGAGGCGGAGAGGACCTTCATCGGCGGTCCCCCTGCGGCCGATGGAGCTGAGCGGTCACCACGACCCCCGCCGGTAGGCACCCGGGTACAGCGCGCCGTCGCGCACGCCCAGCTCATGCGCCGCCCGCTGGGGCCAGCCCGCCTCGCGCAGCGCGGCGCGCCCCACCGCGACGAAATCGGCATCGCCCCGGTCCAGCACCGCCTGGGCGCCGTGCGGATCGGTGATGAGGCCGACGGCGGCCACCGGCATCGCCACCGCATCGCGCAGCGTGCGGGCGAAGCCGACCTGGTACTCGGGGCCGACGGCGATGTCGGCGATGACCGCTCCGCCGGTCGAGACGTGCAGCGCATCCACGCCCACGGCCTCGAGCTCACGGGCCAGCTCGACCGACTGCTCGATGTCCCAGCCGCCGTCGATCCAGTCCGTCGCGCTGAGCCGGACCAGCAGCGGGCGCTCCGCCGGCCACTGCTCGCGCACCGCCGCGGCGATCTCGATCGCGAGACGGCGCCGCCCGGGCCCGTCCCCGCCGTAGCCGTCGGTGCGGGTGTTCACCAGCGGGGAGAGGAACTCGTGCACCAGGTAGCCGTGCGCGAAGTGGAGCTCGACGGCGTCGAAGCCGGCGGCCTCGGCGCGGCGCGCGGCGTCGACGAAGTCCGCGATCACGCGCTCGATGTCCTGCGCGGTCAGCGCATCGGGGGCGTCGAGGCCGGGGAAGGGCTCCGAGGTCGGCCCCACCGTGCGCCAGCCCGCGGCGAACTCCGGCACTGTGCCGCGACGGCCGCGGAACTGCGGCAGCGCGGGCCAGGTGGAGGCCTTGCGGCCGGCATGGGCGAGCTGGACGGCGATCTTCGCGCCCTGGCGCTGGCAGAAGGAGGTGATCCGCTGCCAGGCCGCGGCCTGCTCGTCGTTCCACAGACCGGTGTCCTGCGCGCTGATGCGGCCCTCGGGGGAGACGGCGGTGGCCTCCGTGACGATCAGCCCGAACCCGCCGGCGGCGCGGGCACCGAGATGCACCAGGTGCCAGTCCGTGGGCACGCCGTCCTGCTCCTCGACCATGTACTGGCACATCGGTGCGAGCCAGATCCGATTGCGGATCTCGAGCTCGCGCAGACGTGCCGGGGTGAGGAGCGCCGGGGGAGCGGCGGTGGGATCAGGGGCCATGGTCCCCCACGGTAGCCCTCCTGTCTGCGACGGCGTCGTGAGGTCCGCGCCGTCTTGTCCGCGCCGTCGGTGTGACGATGCCTGAGGCCGCTGCAGACCATCGATCCGCCCCGCGACTCGAGGAGCGCGAGCCGGCGACACCGACCTCTGCCTCTCCGTGGCCGACACCGACGAGGCCGCCGCCGTGCTGCGGACCTCGGGGCTGCACGTCGACGTCTGGGACGAGAGCTACGGTCGCCAGGGCGTCATCACCCTGCCCTCGGGCGGGGGATCTCCCTCAACGAGCGCCAGCGCGATCTCTACGGCTCTCAGGGCCACGATGCGAGCGGCGCGGATGCGCGGCTGTCGGTGACGGCCGTGCTCTCCCGTGCGGACTTCGAGGCGGACGCGGCGTGGGCGCGGTCCCTCGGCTTCATCGCCGACGCCTCCGAGAGGTCTGACGCCGCTGACGTCCCCGACGCCTCTGATACCGGGGACGGAGGCGATGGTCCGTGGTTCCGCCCGCTGCGAGAGCCCCTCGGGGCCGAGGGGTTAGGGCCGCGCCCTGCTCCCGCGGCGCCGTGACCGTCCCGGCGGTGCGGGATCGATCTGTTCGAGGAGGGTGATGCGTGCGCGTGACGTGGGTCTCCTGCGATACGGTGGCCGCGTCCATCCGCCCCGGCCACCCCGGGGCCCGTGAAGCAGGAGTACTGATGTCTGACGACGCAGCCACCGGGATCGAGAACCTCTCGCAGGAGACCCGCGCCTTCTCTCCCCCCACCGAGTTCGTGCAGAACGCGGTCGCCCGCCCCTCCCTCTACGAGGAGGCCGAGCGGGACCGCCTCGCGTTCTGGCGCTCACGGGCCAGCCTGCTCAGCTGGGAGACCCCGTTCACCGAGACCCTCGACTGGTCCAACCCGCCGTTCGCGCGCTGGTTCGCCGACGGGACGCTGAACGCCGCCTACAACTGCGTGGACCGCCACGTGGAGTCCGGGCACGGCGCGCAGGCCGCGCTGCTGGCGGAGTACGAGGACGGCTCCGACGCGACCTTCACCTACGCCGAGGTCAAGGACGAGATCTCGCGCATGGCGAACGTCCTGGCCGACTGCGGGGTCAAGACCGGCGACCGGGTCGCGATCTACATGCCGATGATCCCCGAGGCCGTCTTCGCGATGCTCGCCTGCGCCCGCATCGGTGCGCCCCATTCCGTGGTCTTCGGCGGCTTCAGCGCCGAGGCGCTGCGCTCCCGCATCGAGGACGCCGAGGCGCGCGTGGTCATCACCGCCGACGGCCAGAACCGCCGCGGCAAGCAGCTGCCCCTGAAGCCCGCCGTCGACGAGGCGCTCGCCGGCGGCGGCGCCTCGGTCGAGAAGGTCCTCGTGGTGCGCCGCACCGGCGGGGACGTCGACTGGACCGAGGGCCGCGATGTGTGGTGGCACGAGGCGCGCGAGACCGCCTCGACCGAGCACACCCCCGTCCCGGTGGAGGCCGAGCACCCGCTGTTCATCCTCTACACCTCCGGCACCACCGGGAAGCCGAAGGGCATCGTCCACACCACCGGCGGCTACCTCACGCAGGCGGCGTACACGCACCGCAACGTGTTCGACCTCAAGCCCTCCACCGACGTGTTCTGGTGCACGGCCGACATCGGCTGGGTCACCGGCCACACCTACGTGGTCTACGGCCCCATGGCCAACCGCACCACCCAGGTCATCTACGAGGGCACCCCGGACACCCCGCACCAGGGCCGCTGGTGGGAGGTCGTCCAGAAGCACAAGGTCAGCCTGTTCTACTCCTCGCCCACCGCGATCCGCACGGCGATGAAGTGGGGCGAGGACATCCCGGCCCAGTACGACCTCTCCTCGCTGCGCCTGCTGGGCAGCGTCGGCGAGGCGATCAACCCCGAGGCGTGGATGTGGTACCGCCGCGTCATCGGCGGGGACCGCTGCCCCATCGTGGACACGTGGTGGCAGACGGAGACCGGCTCGATCATGATCTCCCCGCTGCCGGGCATCACCGCCACCAAGCCGGGCTCGGCGCAGGCCGCCCTGCCCGGGATCAGCGCCGACGTCGTCAACGACGCCGGGGAGCCGGTGGCCGACGGCGAGGGCGGCTACCTCGTGCTCGACGAGCCGTGGCCCGGCATGCTGCGCGGCATCTGGGGCGACCCGGAGCGCTTCAAGGAGACCTACTGGTCGCGCTTCGAGGGCCTGTACTTCGCCGGTGACGGCGCCAAGCGCGACGAGGACGGCGACATCTGGCTGCTGGGCCGCGTGGACGACGTCATGAACGTCTCCGGGCACCGCCTGTCGACGATGGAGATCGAATCCGCCCTGGTCAGCCACGACTGGGTCGCCGAGGCCGCCGTGGTGGGCGCGAACGATGCGACCACCGGTCAGTCCCCGGTGGCGTTCGTGATCCTGCGCGGCGGGAACGAGGACGCGATCGCCGAGGTCGGCGGCGAGGAGAAGGTCCCCGAGCTGCTGCGCGCCCACGTGGGCCGCGAGATCGGCCCGATCGCGAAGCCGAAGAAGGTCCTGCTGGTCACCGAGCTGCCCAAGACCCGCTCCGGCAAGATCATGCGTCGCCTGCTGCGGGACGTCGCCGAGAACCGCGAGGTGGGCGACACCCAGACCCTCGCCGACGCCTCGGTGATGGATCTGATCCAGGAGGGGCTCTCCGGCCGCTGAGCCGCCGCGAGCACACAGAGGGCGGGCGCCCCCGGTCGATGGCCGGGACGCCCGCCCTCTCGTCTCTGTGCCTTCTCGTCGCTGTGCCCTTTCGTCCGTGCGGCGCGCGGTCAGCGGGTGAGCACGATGGTGCCGAGCTCGGAGGAGACCGTCAGGATCCCGGCGGCGTCGTCCTCTGCCTCGGCGGAGCCCTCCGTGAGACCCGGATCCTGCTGCACCGCGCCGTACTCGGAGGAGGCCTCGACGCTCCAGCGGGCGGTGCCCGGCGCCGCCACTTCGATGTCTCCGAGCTCGGTGGTCACGGACACCCGGCCGCCCGCATCCGTGGGCAGGAGCAGGTCGACATCGCCGACGGTGGCGCTGAGGTCCACCGCGGCCGGTGCGGGGGAGCCGAGCTCGATGTCGATGTTCCCCACCTCGGCGGAGGCGGTCACCCCCTGCGGCGCCGTCACCGGTCCGAGCCGGATGTTGCCGACGTCGCTGCGGGCCTCCACGGCCGTGTAGTCGCCGTCGATGTGCACGTCACCGGCGTCGGTGCTCACCTCGAGCGCGAGATCCAGACCCGCAGGGACCAGCAGGAGGACGTCCTGGGGGCTGTCCGCCCAGGGCGGGTCGAAGGAGAGGTCCGGCTGGCGCACGTCCACGCTCGCGCTGTCGGAGGCGGTGTCGGCGGTGACGCGGGCCCGCACCTGCGCGGCGGGGTCCGGGAGCGTGGTCGCACCCGGTTCGACCAGGCCGAGGGTCAGCTCGTCGACCTCGTTCGAGGGCAGCACCCGCACGGTGCCGGTCCGCGAGGTGAGGCTCAGCGAGCTCGGGCTGCCGAGCTGCGTGATCGCGGGGATCTCGGTGTAGCCGCGGCCGGTGAGCCAGGTCGCGGTGGACAGCGCCGCCAGGGCCAGCACCACCAGGAGCACGGTCGCGCCGCCGACGAGCGTGACCAGCAGGCGCCAGGGCCGGTCCCGGGCGTGCGAGGGGGACAGGCGCCGACCGGGCTCGATGAGCGGGTCCCGCGAGGGAGGCGGCTGCTGCGCCGAGGACGGCCGCTGGGGCGGCGGCTGCCGCGGGACGGGTGGGATGGCAGTGCTCATCGTTCCTCCGACTCGAGGTAGCGCAGCACCGCCATGACGCGGCGGTTCTCGCCGTCCACCGGCGGCAGGTCGAGCTTGGTCAGCAGCGAGGAGATGTGCTTCTCGACGCTGCCGGCGGAGACGAACAGGGTGTCGGCGATCGCCTGGTTGGAGCGTCCCTGGGCCATCAGCGAGAGCACCTCCCGCTCGCGCGGGGTGAGGGTCTCGAGGGTGCGGCGGCGCCGCGACCGGACGAAGATCTGCTGGACCACCTCCGGGTCCAGCCAGGTGCCGCCCTCGCCGACGTCGGCCACCACGCCGAGGAAGTCCTCGACATCGGCGACGCGGTCCTTGAGCACGTAGCCCAGCCCCCGCGGCGAATCGGCGATGAGATCGGAGGCGTACCGCTCCTCGACGTACTGCGAGAGCACCAGCAGCGCCACGTCCGGGTCCTGGCGGCGGATCCGCATCGCGGCGCGCACGCCCTCGTCGGTGAACGTCGGCGGCATGCGCACGTCGATCACCGCGAGGTCGGGGTGGTGGCGGGAAATGGCCCCGAGCAGCTCGCTGCCGTCGCCGACGGCGGCGACGACCTCGTGCCCCGCCTCGGTCAGCAGCCGTTCGAGTCCTGCGCGCAGCAGCACGGCGTCGTCGGCGATCACGATCCTCATCGAGGGACCTCCTGGGTGATGGGGCGGGGAAGGGACCGGCTCGCGGCCGGAGCGCTGGGCAGGGGGATCTGGGCGCGCAGGACGGTGCCGCCGGCGGGCGGGCTGCTCATCTCGAGCGCGCCGCCGGTGGCGCGGAGACGATCGGTGAGGCCGGCCAGCCCGGTGGAGAACCCGTCGCGGCGCACCTGGGCGCCGCCGCGGCCGTCGTCCTCGATCCGCAGGTGCAGCGCGTCAGCATCGCGGGAGACGGTCACGAGGGCGCGCGAGGCCTCGGCGTGCTTGGCGATGTTCGTCAGCGCCTCGGCGACCACGAAGTACGCCACCGCCTCGCGCTCGCGATCCAGCATCGGGGCGCCGGCCGGGCCCAGGTCGACATCGAGCTCGACGGGGACCCGGGACCGGGCGGCGAGCGCCGAGAGCGCCGCGTCCAGGCCCCGGTCGGTGAGCACCGCGGGATGGATGCCGCGGGCGAGCTGGCGCAGATCCGTCATGACGGCCTTCGCCTCCCCGTGCGCCTCGGCGACCAGGTGCTCGGCGCGGTCGGGATCCGCGCGGATCGCCTGGCGCGCGATGCCGAGGGTCATCGCCAGGTTCACCAGGCGCGGCTGGACGCCGTCGTGGAGATCGCGCTCGATGCGCAGCCGCTCCTGGGCGGCGGCGTCGACCGCGCCCTGGCGGCGCTCGGCGAGCTCGGCGACCTGCTCGCGCAGGTCATCCTCGGAGCCGGAGAGCAGGCCGCGTGCGAGCCCGCGATCGGCCAGCGCGCCCAGAAGCAGCATCACGACCGCCAGCAGCACGCAGGTCGAGGAGATCGCCCCGAGGGCCCAGCGGGAGAGCTCGAGGCCGCCCAGCTCGAGCGGGCCGTGCACGAAGGCGAGCTCCGCACCGGTCCAGCCGCCCCACAGCAGCACCACGAAGGCGAGGAAGAACAGCCCGGAGATGAGCATCGCGAGGTGATGGTGGAGCACCCCGCGCCAGAACGCGCCGGTGCCCAGCTCGAACCAGCGGTTCTGCAGCCAGCCCGCCACCCCCGTGCGCCAGGAGCGTCGCCGCGCCGGCAGGATCACCTCGAGCCCGTGGATCGCCACCGCGCGGCGCTGCTCGATGCGCACGGCCAGCTGCATGATCAGCAGCCAGGGGATCAGCAGCAGCAGACCGCTGCCGAGGGCGGGAAGGGCGCTGATCCCGCTGATGACCAGGAAGAGGCTGATCCAGAACCAGGTGCACAGCAGCAGCCCGCCCACCGCCACCGAGGCGATCGAGGCAGGGGTGAGCCGAGGGCGCGGGGGCGTCTCGGGCCCGGCCGGTGGCCGGGCGAGGGTGTCGTCCATACCCTGACAGTAGGCCTCCGGGCGCCGTGCTCCCACCGTGCCCACCCTCCGCCCGGGCGGGGGAAAACCCCCGCAGCGCCCGCGCCGTGACACAGATCCATCCCGCCGGGCGCGCGAAGGACCCGGCCCGAGCGCCCGGATGCGGTTCAATGGGCTCATGAGCAGTGACGCCCCTTCTTCCGACGAGACCACCGACCCCTCCTCCCGCGCCGCGGCCCCGCGCCCCGGGGACGGGAGCAGCGGCCAGACGGTCGAGCACCTCGAACGGACCGCCTCCGCGCCGGCCGGCGACGGCCAGGACCGCGGCACCCTGCGGGACATCGCGAACTCCCTGGGCATCTCCAGCGCCGTGGCGCTGCGTGCCCTGCGCGGCGCGGACGAGATCAAACCGCAGATGGTGCACCGGGTGCGGGAGGCCGCCGAGCGGCTGCACTTCCCGCTCGAGGAGCTCAGCGAGGAGACCGAGCACCGCGGGGTCGTCGCCGTGCTCGTGAACACGATGCGCAACACCTGGATCTCCGATCTGGTGCGCGCGATCCGCATCGAGCTGGCCGCCACCGGGCGCACGGCCGTGGTGGTCCCGACCCGTCGCCGCATCCCCGAGCACCCCGTCGCCGCGGACACCGACGCGATCGAGGACCTGGTGCGGCTGGGAGTCGACGGCTTCCTCATGATCTCCGACCTCGCCGACATGGAGCACGTGCTCGAGTGCACGGGCAGCCGGCCCTTCGTGGGGATCGGCTGTTCGCGCAGCTTCACCGGCCGCTTCGACACGGTCCGCATCGACGACGAGGTGGGCCAGGGCCTGCTCGTCGACCACCTGGTGAGCCTCGGCCACCGCGAGATCGCCCACGTGGGCGGGGTGGGGGCGGCCGTCGCCCGCGAGCGCGCCGAGGCCTTCCGCGCGGCGATGGAGCGTCACGGCCTCGGGGAGGAGGCCCGCGTCGAGCCCGGCGACTTCACCGAACAGGTGGGGCAGACGGCCGGTTCGATGCTGCTGCGGGGCAGCCGCGTGCCCACCGCCGTCACCTGCGCCAACGATGTCACTGCGGTCGGTGTGCTCTCCGCCGCCCGCGACGCGGGCTTCTCCGTGCCCGAGGAGCTCGCGGTGGCCGGCTACGGCAACACCTCCCTGGCCTCCTCGGGGGTCTCCCAGCTCACCAGCGTCGACCCCAACTCGGATCGTCTCGGAGCGCTCGCCGCCCAGTTCCTCGTCGAACGCGTCTCGGGCCATGAGGGGCCGACCCGCGACGTGGCCGTCGCCCCGTCGATGGTGGTGCGCCGCACCACGTCGGCGGGCCCCCGCCCCGAGACCACCAAGCGCAAGCGCATCTCGGTCGACTGACCGGGGCGCCGCCCGCACCATCCCGTGCTCCTGCGAACGCTCTTCTCCCTGCGATAGGCTCCGACCATGATCAACACCACGAACGACCCGAGCACGCCGCCCACCCAGCGGTCCATCGGCGAGCTCGTCCAGTCCATCCGCGACGAGCTCCTCGGTGTCGTCCACCATGAGATCGACATCGCGAAGAAGGAGGTCACCGCCCTCGCGGTCAAGGCCGGCATCATCGCCGCCTGCGCGGCGGTGCTGCTGTTCCTCCTGCTCTCCGCCTGGGTGATGCTGCTGTTCGCAGCGGCCACCGGGCTCCAGGCCCTGGGGCTGCCGTACTGGGGCGCCTTCCTCATCGTCGCGGGCGTGTTCGTCGTGATCGGCGCGATCCTCGGACTCGTCGCGTTCCTGGTGTCGAAGAAGCTCAAGGCCCCCGAGACCACCATCGAGACCGCACAGTCCGCGGTCCAGGCGGTCCAGGGCAAGCGGCGCCAGAACGCCGTCTCCTACGACGACACCTTCGAAGAGCTCTACGGCAAGCAGGTCAGCGCCCGCACCGACTGAGCGGCGCGGCCCTGCCGCCCCGGGCCGCCCCCGAGGGCCGGCGCGCGCCCGGCTGCGCGCCGCGTGCCGTTTGCCGCTCCGCGGGGCAGTACCCTGGGCACGTGACTCTCCACCTGCACGACACCGCCACCCGCACCACCGCGCCGTTCACCCCGGTGCAGCCGGGGGCGGTGTCGTTGTACGTCTGCGGACCGACCACACAGGGGGATCCCCACCTGGGGCACCTGCGCACCTTCCTCGCCTTCGACGTGCTGGTGCGGTGGCTCGAGCGCAGCGGGTACGAGGTCGCGCACGTCCGCAACGTCACCGACATCGACGACAAGATCCTGGTGAAGTCCGCCGAGGCGGACGCGGCATGGTGGGCCTGGTCGCTGCGGTTCGAGCGGGAGTTCCAGGACACGCTCGACCGGATCGGGAACCGCCGCCCCACCTACGAGCCGCGCGCGACCGGCCACGTGCCCGAGATGATCGAGCTCATGCAGCGCCTGATCGAGCGCGGCCACGCCTACGCCGACGGCGCCGGCTCGGTCTACTTCGACGTCGCCTCCCTGCCCGCCTACGGCGCGCTGACCCGCCAGTCCCTCGAGGACATGCAGGACGCGGGCGAGGAGATGGAGCCCGGCAAGCGCGACCGCCGCGACTTCGCCCTGTGGAAGGCGGCGAAGGCGACCGAGCCGGAGACCGCCTCCTGGGACACGCCCTTCGGGCGCGGCCGGCCGGGCTGGCACCTCGAGTGCTCCGCCATGAGCCGCAAGTACCTGGGCGAGACCTTCGACATCCACGCCGGCGGCCTCGACCTGCGCTTCCCCCACCACGAGAACGAGCAGGCGCAGTCCCATGCCGCCGGGTACGGCTTCGCCCAGCGCTGGATGCACTCCGGGATGGTCACGGTGGACGGGATGAAGATGGGCAAGAGCCTGGACAACTTCGTCACCGCCGCCCGTGCCCTGGCCGAGCATCCCGCGCCGGCGGTGCGGCTGGCCCTGGTCAGCGGCCATTACCGCGCCACGGTCGAGTACAACGCGACCGCGATGCGGGAGGCGGAGACGGTGTGGGAGCGTTTCCGGGCCACGGCCGCGCGGGCGGCCGAGCGCCTCGAGGGCGCACCGCTCGCCGCGGCCGAGGCCCCGCTCGCGGACGTCGAGCTGCCGGCGGAGTTCACCGCTGCGATGGATGACGACCTCGCGGTCCCCGAGGCCCTCGCCATCGTCCACCGCGAGCAGGCCGCGCTGAACACGCTGCTGGCCGCGCCCGGCACCGCGCCGTCCGCGGAGGTCACGAGCTCGCTCGGGCGGCTGCGGGCCATGCTCGACGTGCTGGGGCTGGACCCGCTCGGCGCGCAGTGGGGGCAGGACCAGGGCGTCTCCGGCGCCGAGCACGCGGCGCTGGACGCGCTGATCTCCAGCCAGCTGGCCGCCCGGGAAGCGGCCCGCGCCGAGAAGGACTGGGCCCGGGCGGATGCGCTGCGTGATGCGCTGACGGCCGCCGGGATCCGCATCGAGGACGGGCAGGACGGCGCCCGATGGACCCTCGAGACACGAGACTGAGCAGGACTGAGGAGACGCCGATGGCAGGGAACAGCGCGCGCCGCGGAGCGGTGCGCAAGAGCAAGAAGGGCGCGACCGTCGGATCCGGCGGTGTGCGCCGTCGAGCGCTCGAGGGCCGCGGGCCGACGCCGAAGGCCGAGGACCGCCCCGCCCACAAGGCGTACAAGGGCGGTGCCTCCGGTGGCGGGCCGCGCCGCGGCGGAGGCGGCAAGGGGGCCCGCAAGGCCCCCGGGAGCGACCAGGTCGCCGGCCGCAACGCCGTGCTGGAGGCGCTGCGGGAGGACGTGCCGGCCACGCAGCTGACCGTGATGGTGCGTCTGGACGCCGACGAGCGGGTGCGCGAGATCATGCGTCTGGCCACCGCGCGCGGCCTGCCCGTCGCCGAGGCCTCCCGCACCGACCTGGACCGCATGACGGACCACTCCGTGCACCAGGGGGTGGCGCTGACGATCCCGCCGTACGAGTACGCAGACGTGCAGGACCTGCTGCGCATCGCCGAGGAGCGCTTCGAGCCGCCGCTGCTGGTGGCCCTGGACGGCATCACGGACCCCCGCAACCTGGGCGCCATCCTGCGCTCCGCCGATGCTTTCGGCGCGCACGGCGTGATCCTGCCCGAGCGTCGCAGCGTCTCGATGACCGCGAGCGTGTGGAAGGTCGCCGCCGGCGCGGCCGGCCGGGTGCGCGTCGCCCAGGTCACCAACCTCAACCGGACCCTCACCGCGCTCAAGGAGCAGGACGTCTTCGCGCTCGGCCTCGACGCGGAGGGTGACGTCACCACGCGCGGGCTCGAGCTGGGCACCCAGCCGGCCGTGCTGGTGGTCGGCGCAGAGGGCAAGGGCCTCTCGCGGCTGGCCCGCGACATCTGCGACCAGGTGGTCTCGATCCCGATGGGCGGGCGCGCCGAATCGCTGAACGCCTCGGTCGCCGCGGCGATCGCGCTCTACGAGATCTCCGGCGTGCGGGAGCGCCAGGGCCTGGGCTGATCGTCGCCCGGCGCCGGCAGGGCCTTCCCGCCCACGGTGCGCACGGGGATCGTCACCAGCGGCAGGGTGAGCTGGATGACGGGCCCGAGCCCGATCGCGTACACCACGGTGGCCGCGCCGAGGGGGCCGCCGAGCGACCATCCGGTGAGCAGCACGATCACCTCGAGGACGATGCGCACCGGGCCGACGGGCCGCCTCAGCACCCGGCCGAGACCCGTCATCAGGCCGTCGCGGGGCCCGGCGCTGAGCTGCGCGCCGATGTAGACGGCGCCGCTGACGCCGTTGAGGAGCACCCCCAGCAGCATCATCGCCACGGCGAGGGGGAGGCCGCGGGCCTCGGGCAGCACCAGCATGCCGAGGTCGAGGCTCACCCCCACCCAGATCGAGTTCGCGATGGTGCCGATCCCGATCCGCTCCCGCAGCGGGAACCACAGCAGCAGCACCACGAAGCTCACGCTGATGCTCACCGTCCCCACGGTGAGCCCGAGACGCTCCGCGATCGCGGCGTGGAGGACGTCCCAGGGTGCCCCGCCGAGCCCCGAGCGGAGCAGCATCGCCAGGGAGAACCCGAAACCGCTCAGGCCCACCATCATCTGCAGCAGCCGCAGCGGCAGCCGGTCCACGCGCAGCTGATCGCGCAGCGAGAGGTTGTCGAGGCGGGCCGGGCCGCGCCGACCGGTGCGGGGCGGGGGACCAGCACGGCGCATGGCGGGGTGGGCTCCTCTCAGGAGTCGGAGCTCAGCGGTCCGAGGTCGGGGTCAGGAATTGAAGATCGGCAGCGCCGAGGTCTCGGTCGTCACCAGGGACTTCTCATCCGGTCGGTGGATCAGCACGTTGAGGATGTAGTGGCGCACGGTCTCGTCGAAGCTGACGTCGTGCCCGCTCTGCTCCGACAGGAACCACTTGTGCTCGAGCACCTCGTGGAAGAACTCCGGCGGCTCGAGCTTGGAGCGCATCGAGCGGGGGACCGCCCGCACCACCGGCTCGTACTGCTGCTTGAGCCACTCGTGCGCGACGAACTCCTCGTCCTCGAGCTGCTGCTCGGTGTCGGCGCGGTACTGATCGAGGTCGTTGAGCAGGCGTCGGGCCTGGTTCTCCTGCGCGTCGATGCCCGTCAGCCGCATCAGGCGCCGCGCGTGGTGGCCGGCGTCGACGACCTTCGGCATGATCGACAGGGTGGTGCCGTCGAGGTCGGTGGTGATCTCCAGCTCGCCCACGTCGAAGCCGAGCGCGTTGAGCTTCTCGATCCGCTCCGAGACCCTCCATCGCTCGTCGGCGGAGAACCGCTCGCGCGAGGTGAGGGCGTCCCACAGCTCCTCGTAGCGGGAGATGAGGTCGTCGCCCACCTCGACCGGATCCGCTTCCGGGTCGAACATCTCGCCGGCCTGCAGGTCCATCAGCTCACCGATGATGTTGGTGCGGGCCAGGTCGAGGTCGTACTGCCGCTGGCCGGTGGTGAGCTGCTCGTGCAGAGACCCGGTCTCGACGTCGACGAGGTAGGCGGCGAACGCGCCGGCGTCACGGCGGAACAGGGTGTTCGACAGCGACACGTCGCCCCAGTAGAAGCCGTTCAGGTGCAGGCGCACCAGCAGCACCGCCAGCGCATCGAGCAGGCGATGGGCGGTGTCCTGGCGCGAGACCTGGCTGAACACGCCCCGGTAGGGGAGCGAGAACTGCAGATGCCGGGTGATCAGCACGGCATCGAGCGGCTCGCCCTCGGGGGTGCTGCGGCCCGAGACCACGGCGAAGGGCTCGACGGCCGGGACATCCATGCGGCCCAGCACCTTGAGAGTCTCGTACTCGCGCTGCGCGAGCGCATGGGAGATCTCCTTGATCGCGAGGACCCGCCCCGAGACGCGCACGAAGCGCACGACGTGACGGGAGATGCCGCGGGGCAGGGCGGCGAGGATCTCTTCGGGCCACTGCTCGAGCGGCTTCTCCCAGGGCAGGTCCAGCAGGGCCGGATCGGCGCGGGACGCGGTGATCTCCAGGGGTGCCATGACGACATTGTCTCCTGTGCCGGGGCGCTGCGCCCACTCGGGGCGAGATTTCACGTCTTCTCGACGGGAAGGTCACCTCGGGTGCACGGGTGCAGGGCCCGGATGACGGCGACGGGCGCCCGGCGGAAGCCGGACGCCCGTCGCGCTGTGAAGCGGGACGCTCAGTCGCCCAGGCGCTGACCCGACTTCGCATCGAAGAGGTGGATGTGCCCCTCGGCCGGACGGAAGTAGACCGTCTCGCCCTTGACCGGGGGACGACGCGCGTCGACACGAGCGATGAACGGCTTGTCCGTCTCCTCGGCGCCCTCGCGGCGGCCGTAGATGAAGGCGTCGGCGCCGAGCTCCTCGACGAGGTCGACCTCGATGGCGATGCCCTGGTCGTCGGAGACCAGCTCGAGGTCCTCGGGGCGCACGCCCACGGTGACCGAGGTCTCGTTCGTCTCGGAGAGCGTGGAGCGGTCCACGGGCACCACGGCGCCGCCGAACTCCACACCCCGATCGGTGAGCTTCGTGTCGAACAGGTTCATGGCGGGGGAGCCGATGAAGCCCGCGACGAAGACGTTGTTCGGGTGGTCGTACATGCGGCGCGGGGAATCCAGCTGCTGCAGGACGCCGTGGTCGAGGACCGCGACGCGGTCGCCCATCGTCATGGCCTCGGTCTGGTCGTGGGTGACGTAGACCGTGGTGACGCCGAGGCGACGCTGCAGCGACGCGATCTGGGTGCGGGTCGCCACACGCAGCTTGGCGTCGAGGTTGGACAGCGGCTCGTCCATGAGGAACACCTGCGGGGAGCGCACGATCGCGCGACCCATGGCCACACGCTGACGCTGACCGCCCGAGAGCGCCTTCGGCTTGCGGTCGAGGTACTCGGACAGGTCCAGGATCGCGGCGGCGTCCTCGACGCGCTTGCGGATCTCGGCCTTCGGGGTGCCGGCGATCTTCAGGGCGAAGCCCATGTTGTCGGCGACCGTCATGTGCGGGTACAGCGCGTAGTTCTGGAACACCATCGCGATGTCGCGGTCCTTCGGCGGCACGTCCGTGACGTCGCGGTCGCCGATGAGGATGCGGCCGGCATCGATCTCCTCGAGGCCGGCGAGCATGCGCAGGGCGGTCGACTTGCCGCAGCCCGAGGGGCCGACGAGGACGAGGAACTCGCCGTCGCCGATCTCGATGTTCAGGTTGTCGACGGCCGGGCGCTCCTGGCCCGGGTACACGCGCGACGCGTTGTCGAAAGTCACTGTTGCCATGGTGGTTCTCCTTCACCGGCAGGTACGTGCCGGACGGTCCGTTGTGAAGTGATACGTGGCCGGGTCGAGGTCGCTCTCACAGGAGGTGCTTCTTCGCACCGGCTCGGGCAAGTGTAGCCCAGCTCTCACCCCCTCGTGACTCGGACGCGCCCGGTCTCACGTGGCGGGACAGCGTTCTCCGCACGCACCCGGCGGCGGTGCGGCTGCGGGATACTGGCGCCGTGGACATCACCGAACTGACAGGCAAGATCCTCGGCCGACGGGAGAAGGACTGCGACCCGCTGCGAATCGTGCAGGCCGGCCATCCCGCCCTGCGCCGGCGGGCCGTGCGTGCGCGCGAACGGCTCGAGGACGGACGGCTCGAGGTCGCTCTGCTGCTCGAGCTCGCCGAGGCGATGACCGTGACGATGCGCGCCGCGCCGGGGGTGGGGCTCGCCGCCCCGCAGGTGGGTCTGCCGCTGAGCTTCTACGTGATCGAGGACCGCTACGCGGACGAGCCCGGTGAGGACGAGGTCGGCGACCTCCTCGAGCGCCGCCCGCTGCCGCTGCGGGCCCTGCTCGACCCGGTGCTCGAGCCGCTCGGGACGCAGCGCGTCTACGCCTTCGAGGGGTGTCTGTCGGTCGACGGCTGGCAGTCCATCGTCCCGCGCTCGCGCCGCGTGCTCCTGCGCGCCACCGAGCTGCTCGGGGACGGGAGCCTGCGGGAGGTGGAGGAGGAGCACGTGGGCTGGACCGCCCGCATCCTCCAGCACGAGACCGACCACCTGGCCGGGACGCTCTGCCATGACCTGTGCGTGCCCCGCTCCTACATCGACGCCCGCTACGGCTCCCGCTACGACGACCTGGGCGAGGCCGTGCGTCGGCTGGGGCTGAGCGGAGAGATCGCCGAGCTGGGCCCCGGCGAGGTCATGACCTCCTGAACTGCGCCCGCGCTGCCGGCGCGGACACCGGGCCGCGGCGCCCCGCAAAGTCCGGTCACGGCGCCCCGCCGCGGCCGCCGACCTCGGCGCCGGCCCCGCGACCCCTCAGGCGGAGCACGGCCCGACGCGATAGCTTGACCCTGTTCACGACCCCACAGAACGGAGCAGACGGTGGCCCACAGCGACCCGAACACCCCGCCCACCGCGCAGAGCATCCCGCTCGAGGACGCCGACCTCGCCGAGCTCGGCGAGATCGACGAGCGCTGGCTGTCGGTGATCGACACCGCGCTGAAGATGCAGGCGCCCTTCGCGCACCGCTACGTCGAGGGCCTGCGGGCGAAGCATCCCGATGCCACCCCGCGGCAGCTGCTCGAGCACGTCACGAAGCGCTTCACCACGCTGACCACCGTGACCGGCGCCGGCATCGGCGGTGTCGCGGCGCTGCCCGGGCTCGGCACCGCGGCGGCGCTCGGGCTGACCGTCGGCGAGGGGGTCACCTTCGCCGAGGCGTGCGCCTTCCTCACCCTCTCCGCGGCGGAGGTCCATGACGTGGACATGTCCGATCGCAGCACCCGTCGGCTGATCCTGCTGGGCGTGCTCAGCGGCGAGCGGGGCACCGAGATCATCGCCAAGGCGATGGGCAAACAGGGCCTGCTGTGGAACACGGTGCTCGGCGGCGGGGGAGGGTTCCTGCCCGGCCTGATCAGCAAGCAGGTCTCCCGCTACGTGCGGCGCCGCGTCGTGGCCCGCACCGGCAAGCTCTGGATCGCCCGGCTGCTGCCCTTCGGCATCGGAGCCGTGATCGGCGGCTTCGGTGCCCGGTCGGTGGCGAAATCCGTGGTCGAGGCGCTGCTGGAGATCTTCGCGCAGGGCGCCGTCCTGGAGGGCGAGCTCGCCGCCGAGCGCGGGCGGCTCGAGGGCTGAGCCCCGCGCACGGCGGCCCGCAGACCGCCGCGCACCCCGCGACGGCGCCGTCGCGGCGGAGAGCAGGAAGGGTCGACCCCTCGGGGCCGACCCTTCCTGCATGCTGCGGCGGTGCGCCCGCAGGCCGCTCATCGCGACCGGGGGCTCACACCTCCTGGGTGAACTCGTTGGCGTGCTCGGTGCCGATCGCGCGCTCGTAGGAGCGGCGGATCTCCGCCTCCGCGTCGCTGCGGCCCTCCCAGTGCGCGCCCTCGACGCTCTTGCCGGGCTCGAGATCCTTGTAGACCTCGAAGAAGTGCTGGATCTCCAGCCGGTGGAACTCGGAGACGTCCGTGAGCTCCTGGCGGCGCACCTGGCGCCGATCGCCCACCGGCACCGCGACGACCTTGTCGTCGCCGCCGGCCTCGTCGCGCATCCGGAACATGCCCAGGGCGCGGCAGCGGATCAGGCATCCCGGGAACGTGGGCTCCTCGAGCAGCACGAGGCAGTCCAGCGGATCGCCGTCCTCGCCGAGGGTGCCCTCGATGAAGCCGTAGTCATCGGGATAGCGGGTGGCGGTGAACAGCATCCGATCCAGGCGGATGCGACCGTTGTGATGGTCCACCTCATACTTGTTCCGGTTCCCCCGAGGGATCTCGATGGTCACGTCGAATTCCACGACAGCCGCTCCATTGCTCCGGCCTCGTCGGCCACTGGTAAAGACCGGGACACCATATCGTGGGGACCATGGCTTCGAGCGCACGTGAACGGATCTGGCGCACCGCCGCGATCGTGATGTGCGCGGCGGTGCCCGCGAGCTTCTACCTGCTCGGCGACCTCACCGACGCCTTCCCCGGCGTCCTCACCGTGCGCACCGAGCAGGAGGCACCGGCCGCCGGCCCCCGCGCGGTCTCCGAGGACTGGGAGCGCCTCGAGGCGCAGGACCTGCTGCCCGCCCCCACCTCCCCGGCGCCCGAGGTGGACCCGGCTGACCTCGAACGACGGATGGCCGCGCACGCGGAGCTGCCGGTGGTCGAGGGCGGGCTCTCCTTCAGCGTCGTCGACGCGGGGACCGGGCAGACCCTCGCCTCCCGCGACCCCGACACCGCGCTCGTGCCCGCCTCGACCCTCAAGCTGCTCACCGCCGCCGCGGTGCTGCGCGAGTACAGCGGGGACGAGGTGCTGCGCACCCGGGCCGCCGTCGAGGACGGCGTGATCACCCTCATCGGCGGCGGTGACATGACTCTCACCGAGGAGGGGCTGCGCACCCTCGCGACCGAGGCGGCGAGCCTCGCGACCGAACAGGGCGCCGATGAGGTCACCGTGGCGCTGGACGACACCTTCCTCGTCGGCGGCAGCAACGAGGCGTGGGGCAACAACGGGCCGGCCGGCGGCTGGGTGACCCCCACCGCCTCCCTCGCCCTGGACGAGGGCTGGCTCGACGAGGAGCAGTACGGACCCAAATCCACCACCCCCGCCCGCGACGCCGCCGACCGCTTCGCCGAGCTGCTCGGCGAGGCCGGCCTGACCGTCACGGGGGAGATCGCCGCGGCCGAGGCGCCGCAGGAGGCGCCGACCGTCGAGGTCACCTCCGCGCCGCTCGAGGAGATCGTCCGCCACACCCTGCTGATCTCCGACAACACCACCGCCGAACTGCTCGCCCACCTGGTGGCCCACGCCCGCGGCGAGGACACCACCCCGGCCGGGGCCGCCGCCGCCGTGGAGGCGGAGATCCGCGAGCTCGCCGCCGAGATCGGCGTGCCCGAGGACGCGCTGGAGACCCTCGAGATCCACGACGGCTCGGGCCTGTCCCGACAGAACCGGGTGCCGCCCGCGCTGCTCTCGGCGGTCCTCGCGGAGGTCGCCTCCGGCGAGGTGCCCACGCTCGAGCAGATCCTCTTCGACGTGCCGATCGCGGGACTGTCCGGCACCCTCGCGGACCGCTTCGACGCGGCGGGCACCGACGACGCGGCCGGCCTGGTGCGCGGCAAGACCGGCTACCTCGGCGGCGCCGCCACCCTCGCCGGCGTCACCGTGCTGCCCGACGGGCGCACGGTCGGCTACGCGATCGCGGTGCACGGCTTCGACGGCGCCGACGCCCCCGCCGCACGCGCCGCGGTGGACGCGGTCGCCGCCGAGATGGTGCAGGAGGACTGATGGCCGGCCCGCCGCCCGTCGTCGCCCGCGCCCGCACCGCCGTGCGCGCAGCCCTCGCCGCGCGCCTCGAGCTGCTCGCCGACGACACCGCCGTCGGCCAGATCGCCCCGCGGCTGCTCGTGGGCGTCAGCGGGGGAGCGGACTCCCTGGCGCTGCTGGCCACCACCGCGTGGGTCGGGACGCGGATGGGCCTGGAGACGGAGGCGGCGATCGTCGACCACGGCCTGCAGGACGGCTCCGCACAGGTCGCCGAGCGCGCCCGCATGCAGGCGGAGCGGCTCGGCGCCGCCGCGCACGTGCTGCGCGTGGAGGTCGACCTCGCGGCCCCCGGCGGCCTCGAGAACGCCGCCCGCGCGGCCCGTCACGACGCCCTGGAGACCCTGCGCCGGGAACGCGGCGCGCTCGCGCTGCTCATGGCGCACACCCTCGACGACCAGGCCGAGCAGGTGCTGATGGGGCTGGCCCGCGGGGGCGGCCCCCGGGCCCTCTCCGGCATCCCCCGCACCCGCGGCGCCCTGCTGCGCCCCTTCCTCGGCACCGGCCGGGACGAGCGCACCGCGCTGCGCCGCGCCGACACCGAGGAGATCTGCCGCCTCCACGACCTCGAGTGGTGGGAGGACCCGATGAACGCTGATGAGACCCTGCTGCGCTCCCGGGTGCGCCACCGCGCCCTGCCCCTGCTGCGCGAGATCCTCGGCGAGCACCTCGACGAGAACCTCGCCCGCACCGCGGATCTCGTCGGCCCCGATGCGGAGCACCTCGACGCCGAGGCGGCGGCGCTGCTCGAGTCGCTGCGCCGCGACGGCGGGGAGCTGCGCGAGGAGCGCGACGTGCTGCTGCTGGACGTCCATGCGCTGGCCGCCGCCGCGGCCCCGCTGCGCACCCGGATCCTGCGCGACGCCTCACGTTCCGCTGAGCGCGCAATCCGCGCCGAGGCCGGCGCGGGGGCCACGAAGTCCCTGCTTCGACGACAGGTGCTCGCGATCGATGCGCTGGTCGTCTCATGGCACGGTCAGGCAGCCGTGCCTGTTCCGGGTAGGATCGAGGTCGCTCGCCGCGACGGCCTGTTGGTGTGGCGCCGCATCGATACGTGACCCGCGGCTGGCGCACCCCACCACGTTCCATGGAGGAGATCCGCGTGCCCCAGACGCACCCCCATCCCGATGTCGACCGCGTGCTGCTGGACGAGCAGCAGATCCGCGACCGGCTCGCCGAGCTCGGTGAGCAGATCGCCGCGGACTACGCGGAGGAGCCTCCCGTCCTGGTGGGCGTCCTCCGGGGGGCGGTGATGGTCATGGCCGATCTCGCGCGACAGATCGACCTCAAGGTCGAGATGGACTGGATGGCCGTCTCCTCCTACGGCTCGGGCACGAAGTCCTCCGGCGTGGTGCGGATCCTCAAGGATCTCTCGGGTGACATCACCGACCGCAACGTGCTGATCGTCGAGGACATCATCGACTCGGGCCTGACCCTGAAGTGGCTGCTGTCCAACCTCCGCTCGCGCGGCCCCAAGAGCGTCGAGGTCGCCGCGCTGCTGCGCAAGCCGGACGCGGCGCGGGTCGACATCGACGTGAAATACATCGGCTTCGACATCCCCAGCGAATTCGTCATCGGCTACGGGCTCGACTACGCCGAGAACTATCGCAATCTCCCCTACGTGGGCGTGCTCTCGCGCTCGGTGTACGAGGACTGATCCCGTGGCAGATTCCGCCAAGACCCCCCGCGGCAAGAAGCGCCGCCCCTTCACCGGCCTCGCGCTGTGGATCATCGTCGCGCTGCTGCTCGGCATGGCGATGTTCTCCCTCTTCGGGCGTGACGGCTACCAGCAGATCGACACCCAGCAGGGTCTCGAGCTGCTCGCCGGCGACACCGTCGAGCAGGCCAAGATCATCGACGGCAACCAGCAGCGTGTGGACCTCGTGCTCACCGAGGACTTCAAGGACGGCGACGAGGACAAGGGCACCCAGGTGCGCTTCTCCTACGTCGACGCGCGCGGCGACGCGGTCGTGCAGGCCGTCGAGGACGCCGCCCCCGCCAAGGGCTACACCGACGAGATCGCCAGCAGCTCCTGGTGGTCGACGCTGCTGCTGTCCTTCCTGCCCCTGCTGATCTTCATCGGCCTGTTCTGGTTCCTCATCATGAACGCCCAGGGCGGCGGCAAGGCCATGCAGTTCGGCAAGTCCAAGGCCAAGCTGTTCAACAAGGAGGCCCCGAAGGTCACCTTCGCGGACGTCGCCGGCGCCGACGAGGCCGTCGAGGAGCTCGACGAGATCAAGCAGTTCCTCGTGGACCCGGGCCGCTACCAGGCCGTCGGCGCGAAGATCCCCAAGGGCGTGCTGCTGTACGGCCCGCCCGGCACCGGCAAGACCCTGCTGGCCAAGGCCGTCGCCGGCGAGGCGAACGTGCCCTTCTACTCGATCTCCGGCTCGGACTTCGTGGAGATGTTCGTGGGCGTCGGCGCGAGCCGCGTGCGCGACCTGTTCAACACCGCGAAGGAGAACTCCCCGGCGATCATCTTCATCGACGAGATCGACGCCGTCGGCCGTCACCGCGGCGCCGGCATGGGCGGCGGCCACGACGAGCGCGAGCAGACCCTGAACCAGATGCTGGTGGAGATGGACGGGTTCGAGGAGAACCAGAACGTCATCCTCATCGCCGCCACCAACCGCGTGGACATCCTGGACCCTGCGCTGCTGCGCCCGGGCCGCTTCGACCGCCAGATCGCGGTGGAGGCCCCCGACCTCAAGGGCCGCCTGCACATCCTCGGCGTGCACGCCAAGGGCAAGCCGCTCGCGCACGACGTCGACCTCGAGGCCGTCGCCAAGCGCACCATCGGCATGTCCGGTGCGGACCTCGCCAACGTGCTCAACGAGGCGGCGCTGCTCACCGCCCGCTCCGGCAACCAGATCATCGACAACCGCGCCCTGGACGAGGCGATCGACCGCGTCTCCATGGGACCGCAGCGGTACTCGAAGGTGATGACCGAGCGCGAGCGCCAGATGACCGCCTACCACGAGGGCGGCCACGCCCTGGTCGCCGCGGCGATGAACAACTCCGCGCCGGTCACCAAGGTGACGATCCTGCCGCGCGGCCGCGCCGGCGGCTACACGATGGTGGTCCCCACCCAGGACCGCAACTACCAGTCCCGCAACGAGCTGCTGGACCGCCTCGCCTACGCGATGGGCGGCTACGCCGTGGAGGAGAGCATCTTCCACGACGTCACCACCGGCCCCAGCTCGGACCTGCAGAACGCGACGAAGATCGCGCGCACCATGGTGATGCAGCTGGGCATGAGCGGGACCGTGGGCCAGGTCGCCCTCTCCGGCGACCAGGACGAGGTGTTCGTCGGCATGCAGCAGGGCCAGGCGCCCCGCTTCAGCGCCGAGACGGCGAGCCTCGTGGACCAGGAGGTCCGCACCCTCCTGGACAACGCCCTGGACGAGGCCTGGTCCGTGATCGTGGAGAACCGCCACGTGCTCGACCGCCTCGTCGAGGAGCTGCTGGAGAAGGAGACGCTGAACGAGCGCGAGCTCGCACAGATCTTCCGGGACGTGAAGAAGCAGCCGCCGCGCGAGGTGTGGATCTCCAGCACCGAGCGCCCCTCCCTCGCGGCGCCCTCCGTGGGCGGCACCACCACCGCGACGGGCACCGAGTCCCATGACGCGGGCGAGCCGTTGCAGCCGAACCCGCCCGAGCTGCCCCACCCGGGCGGCGAGGGCCCGCAGATCCCGGGCGCCCCGCACGGCGGCGAGCCCGGCGGCGGGGGCTACGGGTACGACGGCTCCGCCGGCACCGACGGGACGGGGCGCTGAGATGGCCGTGGACAAGCCCCGCATCGAAGCCGCGGTCCGCGAGATCCTCGCCGCGATCGGGGAGGACCCCGACCGCGACGGCCTGCTGGACACCCCCTCGCGGGTGGCCCGCATGTACGACGAGGTCTTCGAGGGCCTCGCCCAGGACGCCCGCGAACCGCTGTCGACCACCTTCGACATCGAGCACCAGGAGCTGGTGCTGGTGCGCGACATCGCCTTCTACTCGATGTGCGAGCACCACCTGCTGCCCTTCCACGGCACCGCGCACATCGGGTACATCCCCGGCGGCGGGGTCGTCACCGGGCTGAGCAAGCTCGCCCGCCTGGTGAACATCTACGCCCGCCGCCCCCAGGTGCAGGAGCGCCTCACCTTCCAGATCGCCGATGCGCTGATGGAGGAGCTCGGCGCGGGCGGGGCCATCGTGGTGATCGAGGCGGAGCACATGTGCATGTCGATGCGCGGGGTGCGGGCCGCCGGCGCCCGCACCGTCACCAGCGCGGTGCGAGGCATGCTGAGGGACAGCCCCAGCACCCGCGGCGAGGCCATGGCCCTGATCCACAGGGCGTGAGCGCCATGGCCACCGCATCGCGCCGCCCCGACGGGCTCCCCGCCCACCTGGACGTCGAGGAGACCCTGGTGATGGGGGTCCTCAACGTCACCCCCGATTCCTTCTCCGACGGGGGAGAGCACGACGACGCCCCCGCCGCCGTCGCGCACGGACGCCGCCTGGTCGCCCAGGGCGCCGCGATCGTCGACGTCGGCGGCGAGTCGACCCGCCCCGGCGCGCCGCGGGTGGACGAGGAGGAGGAGCTGCGCCGCGTGCTGCCGGTCGTCTCCGCCCTCGCCGCCGACGACGTCGTGGTCAGCGTCGACACGATGCGCGCCACCGTCGCGGCGGCGAGCATCGAGGCCGGCGCGCTGATCGTCAACGATGTCTCCGCAGGCCGTGCCGACGTGGACATGGGCCGGGAGGCGGCGCGCCTCCGCACACGGCTGGGCACCCCGCCGGTGTTCATCGCGATGCACTGGCGCGGCCACAGCGACGTGATGAACGAGCTGGCCGTCTACGAGGACGTGGCGCGCGACAGCGCCGCCGAGCTCGCGGAGCGGCTCGACGCCCTGCGCGAGGCCGGGGTCGAGGACCGCTTCCTCGCGGTCGACCCGGGCCTGGGCTTCTCCAAGACCGGCGAGCAGAACTGGGACGTGCTGGGCGACTGGGAGGCGCTGGCCTCCCATCGCCTGCCGATCCTCGTCGGCGCCTCCCGCAAGCGCTTCGTGGGCGCGCTCGGCGTGGACCGCGACCAGGCGACCGCCGCGATCAGCGCCTACAGCGCCGAGCACGGCGCCTGGGCGGTGCGCGTGCACGAGGTGCCCCCGTCGCTCGCCGCGGTGCGGGTGGGGCATCGACTGCGACGGAGCGTGCGGCGATGACCGCCTTCCCGCCCCCGGCAGGGCCCGCCCCGTCGCGCCTGGACCGCATCGAGGTCAGCGGCATCCGCGCCTGGGGGCACCACGGCGTGCTCGCGGCGGAGACCGAGCTCGGCCAGCAGTTCCTCGCGGACATCACCCTGCACCTGTCCACCGCTCCCGCCGGCACCGCCGACGCCCTCTCCCGGACGGTCAACTACGCCGAGGTCGCCCATGCCGTCGAGGAGGAGCTCCGCGGCGGCCCGCACGCCCTCGTCGAGACCCTCGCCGAACGGATCGCGCAGCGCATCCTCACCGACACCGGCCATCCCCTGGTGCGCCGCGTCGGCGTGCGCGTCCACAAGCCGGCCGCGCCCGTCGGCCTGCCCGTCGGCGACGTCGCCGTGAGCATCGAGCGCGACGCCGCCCCGGTCGACGCGGTCCTCGCCCTGGGCACCAACCTCGGCGATCGCGCCCGGCACCTGCACGACGCCCTCGCCCTGCTGGCGGCGACGGACGGCATCGACGTGGAGTGGACCGGCCCGGTGCTCGAGACCGCCCCCGTCGGCGGCCCCGAGGGCCAGGGCGCGTTCCTGAACTCCGTGATCGGGGTGCGCACCGTGCTGGGACCCTTCGCCCTGCTCGAGGCCGCCCACCGCGCCGAGCGCGCCGCCCGCCGGGAGCGTCTGGTGCGCTGGGGGCCGCGCACCCTCGACGTCGACGTCATCACCTACGGCGACTGGAGCAGCCAGGACGAGACCCTCACGGTGCCGCACCCGCGCGCCCACGAGCGAGCCTTCGTGCTCGCGCCCTGGCACGCCGCACGCCCCGGCGACGAGCTGCCGGGCCGCGGCCCGATCGAGGAGCTGCTGGCCGGCGCCGCGGACCGCGACGGGCTGCGGCCGGGACCCGACATCGAGGGGTACGGGCTCCCGTGAAGCCGCTGAACCTCCCCGTCCTGGTGCTGATCCTCGTGGTCGGTGCGGGCTTCGGCGCGCAGATGCTCGAGACCATGGCCGCCCGCGGCCATTCCCTGCCGATCGCCGGCTGGCTGACCACCGCCGTGCTGCTGGTGCTGATCGGGGTGCTGCTGGCCTACGGGATCCCGCTGCGGCGGTACATGCTCGAATCCGAGGAGCGGCGCACCCATCCCAGCTTCGCCCCCCGCCGCCACCAGATCGACCTGCCCACCGCGTACCGCACCGTGCTGCTGGCGCGGGCCTGCGCCTACACCGGCGCGGTGGTGGGCGGCATCTTCACCGGCCAGACGGGGTTCCTCCTCGTCACCGGCACCGGCGACCCGCTGCAGGCGATCCTGCCCACGGCGGCCGCCGCCGTCGCCGGGATCGTGCTGGGGGTGCTCGGCGTGATCGTCGAGCGCTGGGGCAAGCTGCCCCCGGAGGACGGCGAGGGCGCGGAAGAGGGCGCCGAGGCGGGGCGCTGAATCGCTGCGCAGGCGGGGCGGGAGGCCGAGCCCCGTCGCGGCGCGCGATGACGCGATCCCGCCGAACGTCGTGGTCCCCATCGCGAGGCACCGACGATCGACGGAGGCGCAGACCGCCCTGCGCGCGAGCGATCGGCCCGCGCGGGATGACACGATGTCCCCATGATGTCCACCGCGCCAGAGACCCCCGAGGGCGCCGACCCCGCCCTGCACGTCGTGCCCACGGGGCCCACCCTCCCCGATGACCCGAGCGGCCTGCTCGGCGCCTCGGCGCTGCGCCCCGTCTCCGCGAAGCTCATCCCGGCCCGCTACGTCGCGGCCAGCATCGGCTACGTCTTCTGCCTGCTCCTCCTGGCCGGCGCGATCGTCGCCGCGGTCCTCACCGGGTGGTGGTGGCTCGGCCTGACCGGCCTGATCCCGCTGCTGATCATCGCCCAGAGCCTCGCCCTCACCCCCCGCCGCGTGCGCGCCATCGGCTACCACGACGGGCAGGAGGAGCTCACCATCGCCTCCGGGATCATGTTCCGCGAGGTGAAGACGATCCCCTACGGCCGGGTGCAGTCGGTGAAGATCGACGAGGGCCCCGTGGATCGGAAGTACGGGCTGGCCAAGCTCTCCGTGAGCACCGCCGGGGAGGGCGGACCGGTGCTGCTGCCCGGCCTGCCCCGGGACGAGGCCGAGCGGCTGCGCACCCTGCTCGCCGAGCGCGGCATCGAGATCATGGCGGCGCTGTGACCGCGCCCGATCCCGAGTCCGCACCCGAGACCGCGCCCCCGGGCGAGGCCTCCTCCGATGCGGCCGGAGCACCCCGCCACCGCACGCACCCGATCACCCCGCTGGTCACCGGCTGGAAGATCGTGGTCGGCATCATCGCGGTGCTCACGGCCCAGAACATCGCCCGCCTGTTGGAGGACTTCACCCTCCAGCGAGCCCTGATCGGCCTCGCCGCCGTCGCCGCCGCAGTCGTGATCGCCATCGTGCTCTCGGCCCTCAGCTGGTGGTTCACCACCTACGCGGTCGATGACCACGGCGTCTCCCTCCACCGCGGCATGATCAGCAAATCCCGCGAGTACGCCCCGCGGGCCCGCATCGAATCGGTCTCCGTGGAGCGCCCGCTGCTGGCCCGGCTGCTGGGACTGGCCAAGGTGCGCGTCGAGGTCGCCGGCGGCGGGGAGTCCTACCTGGACATCGAGTACGTGAGGTCCGCGGACGCCGAGGAGCTGCGCCGTCGCGTGCTCGGGGTGGCGGCTCTCGCCTCCGCCCCGGAGGCCGGCCACGCCGCCGACTCCGAGCCCCGCCCCGCCGGAGCCGCACCCGCCGGGGGTACCGCCGCGGAGCAGGCCGACGTGACCGGCGCTTCCGCCGCCCCATGGTCCGCCGACGGCAGGACCGCGGCAGACGCGGCACCTGCCACGACCTCGGGCGCGCACCTCACAGCCGCCGCCGCGCCCGGCGCCGACGGGGCCGCGACGGGCTCCGGCCTCGAGTCCCTCCTCTACGACGGGGTGACCGACGGCGAGCTGATCGCGAAGATCCCCACCGACCGCCTGGTGCGCTCGCTCCTGCGCGACCTCGGCTTCGTGTTCGGCACCCTCGCGAGCGTCCTCGGCGTCGGCTTCGCGATCGTGGTCGGCATCTGGCAGGAGGGGATCAACATCGCGATGATCATCGCCCTGTTCCCCGCGTTCATCGCCGTGCCGAAGTTCGTGTTCGGACGGATCGAATCGGGGTGGGGGTTCGTCTCCCGCATCACCGACCGCGGACTGCGGATGCGGCGCGGCCTGGCCAACACCCGCACCGACAACATCGCCTCGGGACGCATCCAGCGCCTCGCGGTGCGGCGCCCGCTGCTGTGGCGCGCCCCGGACTGGACCGCGGTCTCGGTCACCGTCGCGGGGATCGATGACGACAGCGAGAACGGCGCCCAGAACGTGCTGCCCGTCGGCACACGCGACGAGCTGGGCGCCACGCTCGGGCACCTCGCCGCCCCGCTGGGCACCGCGGACGACCTCGCGACCCTCGAACACCTGCTGAGCGCTCCCGCCCCCGGCATCGAGGGGCTGCGCAAGCCCCTGCGGCTGTACTGGATCGCACGCCGCACCCAGGTCGCCGTGCTGCTGCCCGGCGCGCTGGTGCACCGCACGGGGATCCTCGGCCGCTCGCTCGAGATCATCCCCCGGGAGCGGATCCAGCACGTCAGCGTCTCGGACGGTCCGCTCAGCCGGCGCCTGGGGCTGCTCGACCTGAAGGTCGGGGTGGCCGGCCACACCGTGCACCTCACCAGCCTCGCCCGCTCCGACGCGCTCGCCCTGCACGCGGTGCTCGCGCGCGACGGCCGCACGCTGCGCCGTTACCGTGATCGTGCCCAGTGGCCCGCCCCCGTGCTCGCCGCGGCGCGCCGCTCGGCCCCCGACGAGCCGCCGGCCACGACCCCGGCCGCCCCCGCGCAGCCGGCGCAGCCCTCCACCCCCGCGAGCCCGCAGGAGAACAGGTGAACGCACCGCGCCTCGGCATCGGCATCATCGGGGCGGGCCGTGTGGGCGCCGTGCTCGGCGCCGCGCTGCGCGCCGAGGGCCACGCCCTCACCGGCGCCTACGCCGTCTCCGACGCCTCCCGCGCCCGCGCCGCCGAGCTGCTGCCGGGAGTGCCGCTGCTGGACGTCCCCGCGCTCGTCGAGCGCAGCGAGATGCTGCTGCTGGCCGTCCCCGACGACCAGCTGGCACCGCTGGCCGCCGGCATCGCCGCGACCGGGATGGTCCCCGGCGGGCAGCTCGTCGCCCACACCTCGGGCCGCTACGGCACCGACGTGCTGGCCCCGCTCGCCGCGGCCGGCAGCGCCACGCTCGCCCTCCACCCCGCGATGACCTTCACCGGCACCCGCACCGACCTCGCCCGGCTCATCGGCTGCCCGATGGGCATCACCGCCGCCCCCGAGCTGCTCCCCGTCGCCGCCGCGCTGGTGGTCGAGCTGGGCGGGGACTCCGTCGTGATCGCCGAAGGGGACCGGCCGCTGTACCACGCCGCCCTCGCCCACTCCGCGAACCACCTCACGGTGCTCGTGGACCAGGCGCGCGAGGCCCTGTCCCGGCTGGGGATCGAGGATCCCGGCGCGTACCTGCGCCCGCTGCTCGAGGCGGCGCTCGAGGAGTCCCTGCGCCGCGGGGCGAAGGCGCTGACCGGACCGGTGGTGCGCGGGGACGCCGGCACCGTCTCCGCCCACCTCGAGGCGCTCGAGGATCTCGACGTCACCGGGGCGCCGGGCGAGCACGGAGACGTCGCCGACACCTACCGCGCCCTCGCCCTGGCCGCCCTGTCCCGTGCGAGACTCCCGGAGGACACCCGGTCGAGGATCCGGGTGCTGCTGCAGGAGCAGCCGCCGAGGGAGGACGACGCATGACCCAGGACCACCCGGGCACGGGCCCGGCCGGCAGCACCACGAGACTGGTCACCACGAAGACCGCGCTGCGCGAGCACCGCGCCGCGATGCCGGGCACGGTCGCCGCGGTGCTCACCATGGGGTCCCTCCACGCCGGCCACCTCGCCCTCGTCGAGCGGGCGCGCGAGCTCGCCGATCACGTGATCCTTACCGACTTCGTCAACCCGCTGCAGTTCGGGCCGGGGGAGGACTACGAGGCCTACCCCCGCGACCTCGACGCGGACCTCGCCCTCGTCGACGGCCTGGTCGACGTGGTCTTCGCCCCCGCGGTGCAGGAGATGTACCCTGTGCTGCCGCCCACGGTCTCCGTCACCGCCGGGCACGCGGGCACGATCCTCGAGGGCGCCGCCCGGCCCGGCCACTTCGACGGCGTGGTGACCGTGGTGACCAAGCTGCTGCAGCTGACGAGCCCGCACCTGAGCGTGTTCGGCCGCAAGGACGCCCAGCAGCTGGCGATCATCCAGCGCCTCGTGGCCGATCTCGACCTGCCGGTGCGGATCGAGCCCGTCGAGATCCAGCGCGAACCCTCGGGGCTGGCCCGCTCGAGCCGCAACGCCTACCTCAGCGCCGCGGGCCGCGAGCAGGCGCTGGCCCTGTCGCGCACGCTCGAGGCCGCGCGCGCCGCCGCCCCCTCGGCCGCCGGGATCCGCGACGCCCTGGCCGCCGCGATCGCGCGCGCCGAGATCGACTGGGACTACGCGCACGCGCTGGACCCGGCGACCCTGCGCCCGATCGGCCCGGAGCACCGCGGAGAGGTGCTGCTGACCCTCGCCGGGGTCGTCGAGGGCACCCGTCTGCTCGACGCGGCTGTGGCGGTGGCGACAGCCCCCTGATCCCACGGGCCCCCGCAGGGGCAGTGATGAGACAATCGCCCCCATGAGCGAGAATTCCCCTGCCCTGGACACGACGGACACCTCGGACCAGGTCGCGGTCCGCAAGTCCAAGCGGGAGCGGCTGCTGGCGCGCGGCGAGGAGGCCTACCCCGTCTCCGTGCCGGTGACGGCCGCCATCGCCGAGGTGCGCGCGAAGTACGGGCACCTCGGTGCCGGCGAGGAGACGCAGGACGAGGTCGGCGTCGCCGGGCGCGTGGTCTTCCAGCGCAACACCGGCAAGCTGGCCTTCATCACCCTCCAGGACGGTGCCGGGCAGCGCCTGCAGATCATGGCCTCCCAGGCCGTGATCGGCGAGCAGCGCCTGGCGGACCTCAAGGCCGACGTCGACCTCGGCGACCACGTCTTCTTCCACGGCCGCGTCGGGGCGTCCCGCCGCGGCGAGCTGAGCATCTTCGCCGACACCTGGCAGATGGCCGCCAAGGCCGTGCGCCCGCTGCCGGTGCTCCACGCCGACCTCTCCGAGGAATCCCGCGTCCGCCACCGGTACGTGGATCTCATCGTCCGCCAGGAGGCGCGGGACACCGTGCGCCAGCGGGCCGAGGTCATGCACTCGCTGCGCACCTCGTTCCACGACCGCGAGTACGTCGAGATCGAGACCCCGATGCTGCAGGTGATCCCCTCCGGAGCCGCGGCCCGGCCGTTCGTCACCCACATGCACGCCTTCGATCTCGACCTCTACCTGCGGATCGCGCCGGAGCTGTACCTCAAGCGCGCGGCCGTGGGCGGTCTCGAGAAGGTCTTCGAGATCAACCGCAATTTCCGCAACGAGGGCGCGGATTCCACACATTCCCCGGAGTTCGCGATGCTCGAGGCCTACCAGGCCTACGGCGATTACAACACCATCGGCGATCTCACGCGGACTCTCGTCCAGGAAGCCGCCGAGCGGGCGACAGGCTCCCAGCTCGTCACCCTCGCCGACGGCTCCGAGTACGATTTCTCGGGGGAATGGGCGCAGATCACCGTCTACGGCTCGCTCTCCGAATCCCTCGGCGAGGAGATCACTCCTGAGACCTCTCCCGAGCAGCTGCGCCGGATCGCGAGTTCCCTGGACCTGGATCTGGATCATCCGAAGTACGGCCACGGCAAGCTCGTCGAGGAGCTGTTCGAGCACCAGGTGGGAGATCACCTCCACGAGCCCACCTTCGTGCGCGACTTCCCGGTCGAGACCAGCCCGCTGGTGCGCGAGCACCGCTCCACCCCGGGCGTGGTCGAGAAGTGGGACCTGTACGTGCGCGGCTTCGAGCTCGGCACCGGCTACTCGGAGCTCGTGGACCCGGTGATCCAGCGTGAGCGCTTCGCCCAGCAGGCAGAGCTCGCCGCGCAGGGCGATGACGAGGCGATGCGGCTGGACGAGGACTTCCTCGAGGCCATGGAGCACGCGCTGCCGCCGACGGGCGGGATGGGCATGGGCGTGGACCGCCTCCTCATGGCGCTGACGGGTCTGGGCATCCGCGAGACGATCCTGTTCCCGCTCGTGAAGCCGGAGGCCTGAGATGGATTCCGGATTCTGGTTCGAAGCGGGGGCGCTGCTCCCCTCGATCGGCGTGGGACTGCTGTTCTGGTTCGTGATGCGCGCCGTGATGCGCGCGGATCGTCATGAGCGCGAGGTCCAGCGGGAAGCGGAACGCGAATACCGCGAGCTCCACCAGGGTGATGAACAGAATCACTCCGCCTGAACGGGAATCGGTATCGTATTGAAATTCCCGCCGTCGCACCGGATACTGTGTGCAGATGGCGAACTCATCAGAGATCGCACGAGAACATGACACCAGACCAGCAAGGGAGAACCCCTATGGCACGGAAGACCTACGTGGAGCTCATCGACGATCTCAGCGGAGAGAAGGCCGACGAGACGGTGAGCTTCGCCCTGGACGGGGTCGCCTACGAGATCGACCTGTCCGAGGCCAATGCGACGAAGCTGCGCGACGAGCTCGGCACCTGGGTCGAGAAGTCGCGCCGGGTGGGCGGTCGCCGCTCGCGCGGCACGTCCACGGCCCGCCGCGGCCCGAACGATTCCGCGAGGATCCGGGAGTGGGCCCGTCAGGCCGGCTACGAGGTCCCGGACCGCGGCCGCATCTCGGGCACCATCCGCAAGGCCTACGAGGAGGCTCACGCGCAGTGAGCCCCGGCGCCGCCCGTGCCCCTCACGGCAGCGCACCCCAGCACGAACAGGCCCGTCACCGCTCGGTGACGGGCCTGTTCTCTGTGCGGAGAGGGCGCGCGGGCGGGGGAGGGGCACTCTCCGGCTGCGGAGACGGGGGAGGGATGCTCCCCGCGCCTCACCAGCCCTGCAGGGTCCAGGAGGCGGCGTGCTCGGTGCCGGGCGCGAGCCGCACCACGTCCGTGCCGCTGCGGAACGCGTCCGGCGGGCAGGTCATCGGCTCGACGGCGAGACCCAGCCGGTCGTGCTCCGGCTCCGGGCGGTCACCGGTGTGGATCTGCAGCCAGGGGCACTCGCGGCCGGCGGAGAGCGAGACCCCCGTGCCGCCGGGAGCGGTGACGGTCACGGTGCACAGCCCCTGCGCGTCGCGGCCCAGAGCGGTGAAGGCGTGGTCGATGAACAGCGGACCGAGGGTCTTCGCGTCGCGGAAATCGAAGTCGGAGCCCGGCTCGACCGGGGCCGTGCCGGTGGGCAGCAGCCTGTCCTCGGTGACCGTGAGCACCGTGGCCGCCTCCACCTGGAGGGACCACTCGTCCAGCGGCTCCGGCCCGGCGACCAGGTACGGATGCGGGCACACGCCGTAGGGGGCGTCCTGTGCGCCGAGGTTGTGGGCGGTGACCGTGGTGGTCAGCCCCGCCTGCGGGTCCAGGGCGTAGTGCACCGTCAGCAGCAGGTGGAAGGGGTAGCCCGGGGTGGGGAACAGCTCGGTGCGCAGCACCAGCTCGTCCTCGGAGACGGTCGCGGGTGTGAAGACCTGGAAGGAGACCAGGCCGTGCAGCGCGTTGCCGCGCTCGGGCTCGGTGAGCGGCGTGCTGAGCTCCTGCCCGTCCCAGGTGTACTCCCCGTCGCCGATCCGGTTCGGCCACGGCGCCACGATCGCGCCGCGGTAGAACAGCATCGGCCCGGTCTCGGGGCTGCGCACCAGCAGATCGCGCCCGCCGACGGTGACGGACTCGAGGATCGCGCCGACCGCGGAGATCTCCGCCCGGTACTCGCCGGCGGTCAGGGTGAACAGCTCACCGCGGTCGCGGCCGGCGGTGACGGTGGGCAGCTCGAGGCTGGCGGTGCGGGGGGCATCGTTCATGGGGTCTTCTCCTCAGTGGTGGCCGGTGCCTGCTCCGGCTCCGGCTCGGGGGCGGGTTCCGGCTCGATCAGCACCACCTCGAGGCGGCGCGGGCCGTGGACGCCCTCGACGCGGCTGAGCTCGATGTCGCTGGTCGCGCTCGGTCCCGAGATCATGGTCCAGGCAGCGCGCGGATCGGACGCCATCCGCTCGATCGCCTTGGGCACGCCGAGCACGACCTCCTCGGAGTCGACCACGACCACGTGATGGTCGGGCACGAGGCTGATCGCCCGGCGCCCTCCGCGGTCGTCGCCGCGCAGCACGAGCGTGCCGGTCAGCGCGATCGCCGTGTGGCAGCCGGTGAGCACCGCGTCGATCTCGTCGAGCTCATGCGGGGAGGCGGAGCCGTCGTCGACGACGACCGTGCTGTCGATCCCCTCGAGCCACGGCGCGGGAAGCCCCGAGGGGACCACCACGCTGCGGGCCCGGGCCAGCGCGGAGGCGATCGCCTCCGGGGCGGCGGCGGCCGTGGTGCGGTGCACGGTGGCGGTGTAGTCCTCGAGGCGCTGGACGAGCACGTCGCGCACCTTCTCCGGCGCCGTCCGCACCTCCTGCTTGGCGTCGGCGCGCTGGTAGTCGCGGGGCACATCCGCCGCATCGGTCACCGCGTCACGGCGCGGCACCGAGAGCGCGGCGCGCACCCGCGCCAGGATCTCGTCCTTCGCGCTCATCCCGGGGGTGCGGGTGGGGCGGGAGTCCGTCCAGTCGTTCACGAGCCCTCCTCCTCCGCGTCGCGGTCCTTCTCGCGCTGATCCCACCAGGAGCGGAAGGAGGTCCCGGGCTTGGGCAGATCGCGGTGATCGGTCCAGCCGGGCAGCAGCGGGAGGGCCCCGGGCAGCTTGCCGATGTTCTTGCCGCGCAGCACGGAGCTCAGCGGTCCCGCCGAACGCACGGCGATGTCGTAGGCGCGCGGGGAGGACATGAGCTTCCCGGCGCCCTGCAGCGCCACGTCCCAGGTGCCGTGGAAGTCGCCGCGGGTCTCGCGCCGCCGGTCGACGTCCTTCGCCCGCAGATGCACGAGGATCTCCGGGATGTTGATCTTCACGGGGCACACGTCGTAGCAGGCCCCGCACAGGCTCGAGGCGTAGGGCAGGGTCGAGTTCGGGTCGTCGCTGCCGTGCATCCCCGTCATCTGCGGAGACAGGATCGCGCCGATCGGGCCGGGATAGGTGGAGCCGTAGGCGTGCCCACCGGTGCGGGCGTAGACGGGGCACACGTTCAGGCAGGCCGAGCAGCGGATGCAGTGCAGGGCGCTGCGGCCCTCCGGGTCCTCGAGCACCGCGGAGCGCCCGTTGTCCAGCAGCACCAGATGGAACTCCTCGGGGCCGTCCCCCTCGGCCACGCCGGTGAACAGCGTCGTGTAGGGGTTCATCCGCTCTCCCGTGGAGGAGCGGGGCAGCAGCTGCAGGAAGACCTCGAGATCCTGGAACGTCGGCACGATCTTCTCGATGCCCACCACCGAGATGAGGGTCTTGGGCAGGGTCAGGCACATGCGGCCGTTGCCCTCGGACTCCACCACCACCAGCGTGCCGGTCTCGGCGACGGCGAAGTTCGCACCCGAGATCGCGACCGAGCCGGGCATGTCCAGGAACTTCTCGCGCAGGAAGCGACGCGCGGCCCCGGCCAGCTCCGCCGGGTCGTCGGTGATCGACGGATCCAGATCGGGCATGGCGGCCAGGAAGATCTCCCGGATCTCGGCACGGTTGCGGTGGATCGCCGGCACCAGGATGTGGGAGGGGGTGTCCCCGGCCAGCTGCACGATGAGCTCGGCGAGATCGGACTCGATCGCCCGGATCCCGGCGTTGGCGAGCACCTCGTTCAGCCCGATCTCCTGGGTCGCCATCGACTTGACCTTCAGCACCTCCTCGGCGCCGCGCTCGAGGGCGAGGCGGGTGACGATCTCCCCGGCCTCCTCCGCATCGCGCGCCCAGTGCACCACGCCGCCGGCTGCGGTCACCGAGGCTTCGAGCTCCTCGAGCAGCTCCGGCAGGTGATCGGTGACCTGCCACTTCAGCGCGCTGCCGGCGTTGCGCAGCTTCTGCCAGTCGCGCACCTCGCGCACCGCCGAGGCTCGCTTCGACTGGATCGTGGCGGTGGCATGGCGCAGGTTGCCGCGCAGCGTCTCGTCACCGAGATCGGCGCGGGCGGCGTCGGGGAAGTCCTCCGTGCCGCGCAGCGTCGAACCGGGGGAGGCGTGCTGCGGGCGGACGCCCGGCATGCCCAGATGGACTGTAGTCATGACGCCGTCTCCTCCCGCTCGTTCCTCGCAGTTCGTCGACAGGAGGTAGTCATGACGCCGTCTCCTCCCGCTCGTTCCTCGCAGTTCGTCGACAGGAGGTGGTCATGACGCCCTCCCCAGGATCGTCTCGGCCGGGACGAAGGGATCCTCGCGGGTCGAGGCGAGGATCTGCGCGAGATGCACGGAGCGCGGCTCCGCGCCCGTGCGGCGGAGCTTGCCGCCGATGTTCATCAGGCACGAGGCATCGCCCGCGACGACGAACTCGGCGCCGCTGCGCTCCACGTTGGCGGCCTTGTCGGTGACCATCGCGTCGCTGGTGGCGTCGTTCTTCACCGAGAAGGTGCCGCCGAAGCCGCAGCAGGTGTCGGATTCGGGCAGGTTCTTCATCTCGAGGCCCTCGACCGCACGCAGCAGCTTCAGCGGCCGCGCCCCGACCTTGAGGAAGCGCATCGAGTGGCAGGTGGGGTGGTAGGTCACCGAATGCGGGAAGTACGCCCCGACGTCCGTCACCTTCAGCACGTCCACCAGCAGTTCGGAGAGCTCGTAGGTCTTCGCGGCGACGGCGTCGGTGCGCTGCTCGAGCTCGGAGTCGCCCTCGTGCTGCGCCACCAGGCGGTGCTGGTCGCGCACGCAGCCGACGCACGAGCCCGAGGGCATCACGATCGCGTCGACCGTCTCGAGCGCCGGCTCGAAGGTGTCCACGAAGGAGCGCACGATCGGCGCGGCCTCCGTGTAGTAGCCGGAGTTGGTGTGCATCTGGCCGCAGCAGGTCTGGCGCTTGTCGAACACCACCTCGTGGCCCAGCCGCTCCAGCAGCGTGACCGTCGCCCGGGCCACGTCCGGCGCCATCACGTCCACCAGGCATGTGGTCATCAGGGAGATGCGCATCTGCTGTCCTTCTTCCGTCAGGAGTGGCTCAGGCCCAGCGCGTCGGCGGTGCGGTCCAGCGTCCGGTGCGCCTCCTCGGCGTCGTCCGAGAGCGACCGGCCCCAGCTGGGCACCATCTGGGTCAGGGCGGGCCGCCACTGCTCGATGCGCTGCGGGAACATCTTCTCCAGCAGACCGAGCATGATGCTGGTGGCGGTGGAGGCGCCGGGGGAGGCGCCGAGCATGCCGCCGATCGAGCCGTCGGCGGCCGTGATCAGCTGGGTGCCGAACTGCAGCACGCCGTGCTTCTTCCGGTCCGGGGCGATCACCTGGACGCGCTGGCCGGCGGTGACCTCCTCCCACTGCTCCGGGCGGGCCGAGGGCATGTACTCCAGCAGCGCCTCGAAGCGCTGGTGGTGGGTCGCGGCGAGCTGCGAGCCGAGGTAGACCATGAGGTCGAGGTTCGGCGGGGCGACCGCCATCATCTGGGTGACGTTGGAGGGCTTGACCGACTCGAGCAGGTCCGTCCAGCGGCCGGTCTTGAGGAACTTCGGGGACCAGCCCGCATACGGGCCGAACATCAGCGAGCGCTCCCCGGCCACGAAGCGGGTGTCGAGGTGGGGGACGCTCATCGGCGGGGCGCCGACGGCCGCCTTGCCGTACACCTTCGCATCGTGGCGGGCGATGACCTCCGGGTCGGTGCAGCGCAGCCACTGGCCGGAGATCGGGAAGCCGCCGAAGCCGCGGATCTCGTCGATCCCGGACTTCTGCAGCAGGGGCAGCGCATAGCCGCCGGCCCCGACGAAGACGAACGGCGCCCGCACCACGCGCAGCGCATCATCCGTCGTGGACCGCACCATCACGCCCCAGTCGGTGCCCATCCGGCGCAGGTCCACCACCTCGGAGCCGGTGGAGACGGTGGTGCCGGTGCGCGAGGCGAAGCCGAGCATCTCGCGGGTCAGCGCCCCGAAGTCGACGTCGGTCCCATCGGGGGAGCGGGTCGCGGCGATCGTCTCGGTGACCGGGCGGCCCTCGGAGACCAGCGGCGCCCACTGCGCCAGCTGCGCATGCTCGGTGGTGAACTCCATCCGGTCGAACAGCGGGTTCGCGGTCAGCGCCTCGTGGCGGCGGCGCAGGTAGTCCACGTTCTCCATCCCGTGCACGAAGCTCATGTGCGGCACGGTGTGGATGAAGCGGCTGGGATCGCCGATGCGGTCGTTCTCCACCAGGTGGGCCCAGAACTGCCGGGAGACCTGGAACTGCTCGTTGATCGAGATCGCCTTGGCGGGGCTCACCGAGCCGTCGACGTCCTGCGGGGTGTAGTTCAGCTCGCACAGGGCGCTGTGGCCGGTGCCCGCGTTGTTCCAGGCGTCGCTGGACTCGGCGCCGAGGGACTCGAGGCGCTCGAGGACCACGATGTCCCAGCTCGGTTCGAGCTCCGTGAGCATCGCGGCGAGGGTCGCGCTGGCGATCCCGCCGCCGATCAGCACCGCATCTGCGCGGGTCACGTCCAGGTCTGACATGTTTCTCCGTTCGGACTGTCGCGGAATTCCACTCGGAAGGCGTCGCGCACTCCTCGCGCGGCACCGAGCGGCCATGCTTCCCAGGGTATCCCTTGAGCAGGGGCCGGGAACCCAGGGAGCGGGCCGCACCGCCACGACCGGGAGGACAGGCGGACGCGGTGGGCCGCGCACCCCACGGGGACCACCTCACGGGGCCGAGGGCCGTGCCGCCTCGAGCTCGGAGAGCAGCGCCTCGACGCGGCGGCCGAACAGCAGGCATGCCCCCTCGATCGCCGTGCCCGCGCCGACCAGCAGCGCCAGCGGCCACACGGCGGTGCACACCACGATCCACACGATCAGCCCCAGCAGCAGGCAGATGAACCGCCCCGGCAGAGCACCGGGCAGCAACAGGGCGAGACGCCACGAGACCAGCAGATCCTGCCGGCGTAGCCGCGGCACGGCGACCAGGACGGCCGCGCTCACCGTGGACCAGGCGGCGCTGATCACGGAGAGGCCGGCCAGCACCACCGTGGCGGCCGAGCTGGGAGCCGCGCCGCCGAGGACGATCCACAGCATCGCCGCGGACCCCGCCTGCACCACCAGCAGCGGCAGCAGGCGCAGGTTCGCGCCGAGGAACTGGCGGCGCCAGCTCCCGCTCATCGTCACGAGGACCCTCACCCTCGCCCCCTCGCGGGAGGCGCGCAGGGCATCGGCCGCGGCGACGCTGGCCGGGGCGATCCCGAGCACCACCAGTCCCAGACCGGTCAGCAGGATCCAGACGAGGTTCACCCGCACCACGAGCCAGACCTTGTCCACGGTCTCGTTGAACCGCAGCACCCAGGCCGGGATCTCGGCGGGCCCGCGGGAGGGCTGACGGGAGGAGCGGGAAGTCGGCATGGGCGGAGACTATCGCGTGCGAGGACGATTCCCGGGGCGCCGACCTCTCAAACACCCGATGTCTACTTGCCGCAGAGGCCCGATGTCTGATCGGATGGGGGCATGGACACAGCCCCTGACGGCACCGCCGCCGACACCGATATCCTCCGTCCCACCCCTGAACAGCTGCAGTGGCAGAAGGATGGCCTCGGCGTCTTCTTCCACTTCGGGATCAACACCTTCGCGGGCAAGGAGTGGAGCGACGGCTCCGTGCCCTCCGACCTCTTCGCGCCCAGCGACCTCGACACCGACCAGTGGGTGCGCACCGCCCGCGACCTCGGCGCCGTCTACGTGATCCTCACCGCGAAGCATCACGACGGCTTCTGCCTGTGGCCCACCGCGACGACCGACTACTCCGTCGCCTCCTCCCCGTGGCGCGACGGCACCGGCGACGTGGTGGCGGAGCTCGCCGCCTCCTGCCGGAAGCACGGCATGAAGCTCGGCCTGTACCTCTCGCCCTGGGACCGCAACGCCCCGCAGTACGAGGACCCGGAGGTCTACGACGAGTTCTACCTCACCCAGCTGCGGGAGCTGTGCACGAACTACGGCGAGCTGTACGAGCTGTGGTTCGACGGGGCGGGCTCCGCGGGCCGGGAGTACGCCTGGGACCGCATCGGTGCGCTCATCGCCGAGCTGCAGCCCCAGGCGATGGTCTTCAACATGGGGCCGGCGACCATCCGCTGGGTGGGCAACGAGGACGGCCTGGCCTCCGACCCGGTCGAGTACGTCACCCGCTCCACGGATCTCAACCAGTACGACCCCGACGTGGTGGACCTGGGCCAGGCACGCTACCTGCCCCCGGAGTGCGACGTCTCCCTGCGCCGCGGCTGGTTCTGGCAGGAGGGAGAGTCGCCCAAGGACCTCGCTCACCTGCTGGGAATCCATGACCGCTCGATCGGTCTGGGCGCCAACCTGCTGCTGAACATCCCGCCGAACCGGGCGGGGCGGATCGGCGAGGACGATGCGGCACGCTGCCGTGAGCTGCGTGCGGCGCTGGACGCCCGCTTCGGCTCCCCACAGCCCGCCGCGCTGTCCCAGGAGACGGACTCGGTGGTGCGCCTGGACCTGCCGGCCTCCGCGGAGCAGGGCTTCGACCACATCGAGCTGCGCGAACGGCTCGAGGAGGGTCAGCGCGTCCGCTCCCACCGCATCACCACGGACCAGGGGCAGCTGGTCGCCGAGGGCGGCACCATCGGCGTGCGTCGCCTCCACCGGCTCCCTCAGCCGCTGCACGCCCGCACCCTGCGCGTCGAGCTGGTGGGCGAGGGAGCGGTGCTGGAGGATGCCTGCGTGCACGATGCCAGCGGCGCGCCCGTGCCCGCGCTGGACGAGTCGAACAAAGCCCCGTCGACCGCTCCGGTGGACTGACGGGGAGGCCCGTCTCCGGCCCGCACGACCGTGGCGGGCCGCGACGGAGGCGGGGTGGGACGGTGCCCGAGAGCACCGGCCCACCCCGCCTCCGTCGTCCGCGGCGTGTGCTCAGACCTGGTTCGCGTCCGCCTCCGTGAGGACCTCGAGGTACTGATCGGCCCCGGCGTTCGACAGCGAGGTGAGGTAGGACTCCCAGTCCGCGTCGGAATCCGGGTCCAGCTCGCCCAGGCACATGCTGGTCGCCCCGCGCACATAGGCGCTGTCGATGTTCGTGCGCAGCTCACCGACCTGGGCCGCCTGGTCCTGGTCGAAGAACGGGCTGTAGAACTGCGACTCCGGCGGGGCCGCGAACTCCTCGTACAGCTTCCCGGCGCGGTAGAGCATCGGCTCGAAGCTGGTCATCTCGTCGACCGCCTCGCCGTGGCGCACGTCCAGGGCGAGGTTGAACACGCCGTGCTCCTCCCACACCACGTTCTGCATCTCCTCCTCCTGGAGGACCTTCTTGTACAGTGCGGGGCGGTCGTCGATCCCGAGATCGCCGTCGTCACCCCAGGTCCAGAACTCGTCCTGCGGGCCGAGCCGCATGCTCAGCGTGGACAGCAGGCCGAGCTGGAAGTCCGCCCAGCGCACCAGGGTCTCCGGATCGGCGCTGTCGGCGGGGATCACCAGACCCACCGAGCCGGCGCCGGGCGGGTCGTCCCAGGCGATGACCGGATCGCCCTGCGGGCCGGCGAAGGGGCGCAGCGGCTCGAACTCCCGGTAGCGGGCGTCCGGATCGGTGTAGTCGACATCGGCGAAGTTGCCCTGGGAGACGCCCTGGCAGACGCCGACCTGGCTCCCGGCCTCGTTCATGCCGAGGCGGATCAGCTGCTCGCTGGTCTGGGTGAAGGCGTTGCGGTCCAGCAGCCCGTCGCGCACCAGGCGGGCGGCCACGCGGAACACGTCCCGCATCGCCGGATCCGTGGGGGTGTACACGATGGTGTCGCCGTCGCGCCGCAGCTGATTGGTGCCCATGTTCAGGTGGGCCGCGCCGAGCAGCTGCAGGGGGAGGTTGTCCTTCCAGCCGGTCATCGGGCGGATGTCCGGGTTCGCCTCCTTCATGGCCGCGAGCATCTGCTCGAACTCCTCGAGCGTCGCCGGCTGCTCGCTGAACCCCGCCTCCTTCATCGACGGGGTGTGGACCCAGGTGCGGTAGTCGGAGGACATGCAGTGGTAGCACTGGTTCACCGAGGGGAAGGCATACATCGCCCCGTCGGGGGCGGTCCACGCCTTGCGGAACTCCGGGTTCTGGGCGAAGACCTCCTGCAGCTCGGGGGCGAGCCGGTCGATGAGCTCGTCCAGCGCCATGAACAGGCCCTGCTGTCCGTAGACGTACAGCTCCGACTTCGTGAACCCGCCCATCCACTCCGGACCCAGCATGAGCGCGTCCGGCAGATCGCCGCCGGCGAGGATCGCGTTGACCTTCGGGGCGCCCTCATCACCGCGCGGGACGGTGCCGTACTCGATCTTCACCCCGGTCTTCTCCTCGAGGTATTTCGAGAAGAGGTTGGTGGTGGGCTCGAAGTTGGTCACGCTGCGGGTGATGACCGACAGGGTGGTGCTGCCGTCGCCGAAGGGCTCGGTCTCGCGCGCCTTCGGGCCCACGTAGCCCTCCGGGTAGGGGACCCCCTCGATCTCGGGGCCGAGCTCGACCTCGAGCGCGGCGCTGCCCTGCTCGTAGTCGACCTGCGGAACGTGGAGTAGCCGTAGGCGATCCCGAACTTCGGCCCCTCGGAGGCGTCGCCGAGGGCCTGGTACTGCTCGGGGGTGTTCGAGAGGATCCCGCGGTCGAAGTTCCCCTTCTCGAACTGCTCCTGGATCCAGATCATGCCCTCGCGGAAGGCCGGGTCCTCGTGGATCCACTCGAGCGTGCTGCCGTTGCGGCGCAGGTGGAGGTCGGGGACCTCCAGGAAGGAGCCCAGGAAGAACTGCACCAGCTGCAGCATCGTCTCGGCGCTCGCGGTGGTCAGCGCCGCGCCGTCGGGCTTGTCGGAGTAGTCACGGAACGCGTCCATGAGCTCCTCGTACTCCGTGAGGGTCTGGGGCGCCTCCGCACCGACACCCTCGAGCCAGCGGGAGTTGATCCAGGTGCGCACATTGGCGGCCTTGCAGTGGTAGCAGTCGTTCATCGACGGGACGGCGTAGAGCTTGCCATCGGGGGAGGAGTACTGCTGGCGCATGTCCGGGAAGTCCGTGAACATGTCCACGATGTGCGGTGCGTTCTCGTCGATCAGCTTGTCCAGCGGGAGGAACAGCCCCTGCTCGCCGTAGATGCTGATCTCCGAGAGGTTGAAGATGTCCTGGCCCACCATCATCGCGTGGGGGAGATCGCCGCCCGCGACGATCGCGTTGACCTTGGTCTTGCCGTCCTCGCCGGCGGGGACGGTGAGGTAGGAGACCTTCACGCCGGTGGTCTCCTCGACGTGCTGCGAGTAGTAGTTCGTCGTGAAGTCCATCCCGGGATCGGTCTGGGTGAGCATCGAGAACTCGGTCTCCCCGTCGCCGAACGGCTCGAGCTCCCGTGCCCGCGGGCCCACATAGTCCTCGGGGTAGTTCACGCCCTCGATCTCCGGAGCGATCTCGACCTGGAGGCTCGCGCTGCCGGGTTCGTAGTCGTCGCCCCCGGTGGTCTCCTCGTTCTCGTCGGACCCGCCGCAGGCGCTCAGCGCCAGCGGGGCAGCGACCGCGGCAGCTCCCACTGCGGCACTTCGTCCGAGGAAGGCGCGCCGCGCGAGCGGGGGCACCGGCGGAGCGTCGAGCTGATCCTGCGGCGGGTGCTTGGGTTCCACGATGACTCCTTCGTCCGGGTTGCTGCGGTGAATATGGCATAGATCGGACCTGTCAGCAAGAAATGACGCGCCGATCCCGCCCGAGAACGGAGCGGGCGTCCCCGCCGAGGGTGCCCGGGACCCCGTGACGGCGCGTTGAGGGCTTCGCACTGGAGGGCCGAGTGGACCCGTCCGTGGGGAGGTCGCGCAGCAGCTCCGCGAGGCCGCGGTGCCGGGGCGTGTCCTGAGCGCGGCGGGATGCGCTGAATGAAGGGGACGAACCGTCATGAACTGGGGTTATGGCGCTCCGTGTGGGGTCTGCAGGGGCGGGCGAGAGTTCGGTGAGCGCGTATGCCGGGTGGGTCGGCGGCGGCCCGCGGGATGGGGGTTCGGCGGAAGGTGCTTCCGTGGAGGCGGGGCGTGTCTGCGGGGCGGGCCGCGGCGTTCGTGCTGTTCAGCGGCGGGGTGTCGCCGCCCCAGAGCGTGCTTGCCCAGAGGTCCGAGGTGTCATAGCCTTTTGTGGACATCCGAGGTCTGCGCCCCGGCGCATCCTCACCGAGCCGCACCTAATCCGGGCCGTCCCGTCCGGACGGAGGAGAGCCGTGCCCCCGTCGTCACATACCCCCGCCCCGCAGGCCGATGCGCCTGTCACCGACACCCTCGCCTGGTTCGACGAGGCCCGCTTCGGGTTGTTCGTCCACTTCGGGCTCTACGCGATCCCCGCCCGCCATGAATGGGTGATGACGCGGGAGAAGCACAGCCCCGAGGACTACGAGCGGTACGCCGACCTGTTCGACCCCGACCGCTTCGACGCCCGCCAGATCGCGCGCACCGCCCGCGAGGCCGGGATGCGCTACGCGGTGCTGACCACGAAGCACCACGAGGGCTTCTGCCTCTTCGACAGCGCGCTGACGGACTACACCTCCCAGCACGCCTGCGGGCGCGACCTCGTGCGCGAGTTCGTGGACGCCCTGCGTGAGGAGGGGCTGCGGGTCGGCTTCTACCATTCGGTCATCGACTGGCACCATCCCGACTTCCCGATCGACCACCTGCACCCGCTGCGGGACCGGGAGGACATCGACGAGCTCAACCGCGGCCGCGACATCGCCCGCTACCGCGACTACCTCCACGGGCAGGTGCGCGAGCTGCTGACCGGCTACGGGCAGATCGACTACCTCTTCTTCGACTTCACCTATCCCGGACCGCACGGCAAGGGCCCGCAGGACTGGGACTCCGAGCGGCTGCTCGCCACGGTGCGCGAGCTGCAGCCCGGCTGCGTGGTCAACGACCGGCTGGGCATCCCCGCCGATCTCGTGACCCCGGAGCAGTACCAGCCCGCCGAGCCGATGCGGGACGACTCCGGCCGCCCGGTGCGCTGGGAGGCCTGCCAGACCACCAACGGCTCCTGGGGCTATGACCGGGACAACCTCGAGTTCAAGTCGCCCGATCTGCTGCTGAGGATGCTGGTGGACACCGTCGGCAAGGGCGGCAACATGCTGCTGAACATCGGGCCCGACGGGCGAGGAGGCCTGCGCCGGGAGGACACCGACGCCCTCGCGACGATCGGGGAGTGGATGGACCTGCACGGACGCACGATCCACTCCGCCGGCCCCGTCGACCCGGCCCTGGGCATCCAGGCCCCGCCCGGCACGCTCCTCACCCAGCGGGGGGACCGCCTGTACATCCACCTCACCGCCTGGCCGATGTCGCACCTGCACGTGCGGGGTCTGGCCGGGGCGGTCCGCTTCGCGCGGCTGCTGCACGACGGCTCGGAGATCGCCTTCTCCACCATCGACCCGGAGCAGAAGGGCAGCCACACCACCGTGGGCGGTATCAGCGCGGACACCGTGACCTTCACCGTGCCGATCATGCGTCCGGAGGTGCTGCTGCCGGTCATCGAGGTGCTCCTGACAGAGGAGGCGACCCCGGCCGCGGGCTGACCGCCGCCCCGGGCCCCGTCACCGCCCGCCGCGGTGGCGGGGCCCCTCGCCGCGGCGATGGAGAGGGCGGCGCGGTCAGGGTGGCGCGGTCGATCACGCGAGGTCGAACGCCGCGCGGTCGAAGACGGCTCAGTCGACGGCGGCGCCCTTGAGGATCCAGCTCTCGACCCCGCCGATGTGCGCCGCCGCATGCACGCGGGCCAGGTCTCCGCGGCGCAGCCGGAGGGCGTCGAGGATCCGGCGATGCTCGGCGAGGGTCGCATCGACCGCCGACGCCTCGGTCAGCCCGCGCCACACGCGGGCGCGTGCGGTCGCGCTGGCGAGCCCCTCGAGCATCGAGGAGAGGTAGTCGTTGGGGCAGCGGCTGGTGATCAGCTGATGGAACTCGATGTCGGCCTGCACCAGCTCCTCCACGCTCGAGTGCTCGGAGAGGTCGACCATGAGCTGCTCGAGACGCGCGAAATCTGCCTCGTCCAGATGCGGGCAGGCCTGCTCCACGGCCGTGGGCTCCAGCAGCCGGCGCACCTCGAGGATCTGCTCCTCGCCGGAGCCCTGGTGCAGATCGAGGATGAACCCGAGCGATTCCACCAGCAGGCTCGGGGCGAGCGAGGTGACGTAGGTGCCGTCCCCCTGGCGCACGTCCAGCACGCGGATCAGGGACAGCGCCTTGACCGCCTCGCGCAGCGAGTTGCGGCTCACGCCGATCCGTTCGGCGAGCTCCTTCTCCGGCGGCAGGCGGTCGGCAGGGGCGAGATCGCCGTCGATGATCATCTGCTTGATCGCGTGGATCGCCCGATCCGTCACGGCATGCGGTGCTGGCATGGCGTCCTACTCCTCGCTGGACCGGGGAGGGCTCCGGTCCACACGCGAGTGATGGTAGTTCACCGGTGGGACCGGCGAGCGGGATCGTGTGGACACGCGCTTCCGCGCACCGCCGTCACGCCCACGGCGAACGGCGGTCACGCCCGCGGCGAACAGGCGAGGAAACCGGACCGGATCCGCGTAGTCTCGATCCATCACCACCACCGGACGGGGGAGGACCATGTTCGAACGCTTCACCGATCGCGCCCGCCGCGTCGTCGTCCTGGCACAGGACGAGGCGCGACTGCTCAACCACAACTACATCGGCACCGAGCACATCCTGCTGGGCCTGATCCACGAGAACGAGGGCGTCGGCGCCAAGGCGCTCGAGGCGCTCGGCGTGACCCTCGACGCGGTGCGCGAGCAGGTCCGCGACATCATCGGCGAGGGCAACCAGACCCCCTCGGGCCACATCCCCTTCACCCCGCGCGCCAAGAAGGTGCTCGAGCTGAGCCTGCGCGAGGCGCTCCAGCTCGGCCACAACTACATCGGCACCGAGCACATCCTGCTCGGCCTGCTGCGCGAGGGCGAGGGCACCGCCGTCAAGGTGCTCTCCCGCCTCAAGGCCGAGCCGTCGGCCGTGCGCCAGGAGGTCATCGAGCGCCTCTCCGGCTACCAGGGCAAGGAGCCGGCCAACGCCGGCGGCCCCTCCGAGGGCCAGCCCTCGGGCTCGCTCGTGCTGGACCAGTTCGGCCGCAACCTCACCCAGGCCGCCCGCGACGGCAAGCTCGACCCGGTCATCGGGCGCGAGCGCGAGGCCGAGCGGGTCATGCAGGTGCTCAGGCGCCGCACCAAGAACAACCCGGTGCTGATCGGCGAGCCCGGCGTCGGCAAGAGCGCCGTGGTCGAGGGCCTGGCCCAGTCCATCGTCGCCGGCGACGTCCCGGAGACCCTCAAGGACAAGCAGCTGTACACGCTGGACCTCGGCTCCCTGGTCGCGGGCTCCCGCTACCGCGGCGACTTCGAGGAGCGCCTGAAGAAGGTGCTCAAGGAGATCCGCACCCGCGGCGACATCATCCTGTTCATCGACGAGATCCACACCCTCGTCGGGGCCGGTGCCGCCGAGGGCGCGATCGACGCCGCCAGCATCCTCAAGCCCATGCTGGCCCGCGGCGAGCTGCAGACGATCGGTGCGACCACCCTCGAGGAGTACCGCAAGCACATCGAGAAGGACGCCGCGCTCGAGCGCCGCTTCCAGCCGATCCAGGTCGACGAGCCCTCGGTCGCGCACACGGTCGAGATCCTCAAGGGCCTGCGCGACCGCTACGAGGCGCACCACAAGGTGACCATCACCGACTCCGCCCTCGTCGCCGCGGCGAACCTCGCCGACCGCTACGTCAACGACCGCTTCCTGCCGGACAAGGCGATCGACCTGATCGACGAGGCCGGCGCCCGGCTGCGCATCCGCCGCCTGACCGCGCCGCCGGAGCTCAAGGAGTTCGACTCCCGCATCGAGGAGGCGCGGAAGAAGAAGGAGGAGGCGATCGACGGGCAGGACTTCGAGCTCGCCGCGAACCTCCGCGACGAGGAGCAGAAGCTCAAGTCCGAGCGGGACGAGAAGGAGAAGGCCTGGCGCCACGGCGAGTCCGACGCCGTGACCACCGTCAGCGAGGAGGTCATCGCCGAGGTGCTGGCCGCCTCGACCGGCATCCCGATCGTCAAGCTCACCGAGGAGGAGTCCTCGCGGCTGCTGAACATGGAGGACGAGCTGCACAAGCGCGTCATCGGGCAGGACGAGGCCATCAAGGCCATCTCCCGCGCGATCCGTCGCACCCGCGCCGGGCTCAAGGACCCCAAGCGCCCCGGCGGCTCGTTCATCTTCGCCGGCCCCACCGGCGTCGGGAAGACCGAGCTGGCCAAGGCCCTGGCCGAGTTCCTGTTCGGCGACGAGGAATCCCTCATCCAGCTCGACATGTCGGAGTTCGGCGAGAAGCACACCGCCTCGCGCCTGTTCGGCTCGCCCCCCGGCTACGTCGGCTACGACGAGGGCGGCCAGCTCACCGAGAAGGTGCGCCGCAAGCCGTTCTCCGTGGTGCTGTTCGACGAGGTGGAGAAGGCCCATGTGGACATCTTCAACTCGCTCCTGCAGATCCTCGAGGACGGCCGCCTCACCGACTCGCAGGGTCGGGTGGTCGACTTCAAGAACACGATCATCATCATGACCACCAACCTCGGCACCCGGGACATCGCCAAGGGCGTGTCCATCGGCTTCACCGCCGGCGGCGGCCTCTCCACCGACTACGAGCGGATGAAGTCCAAGGTGCACGAGGAGCTCAAGCAGCACTTCAAGCCCGAGTTCCTCAACCGCGTCGATGACGTGGTGGTGTTCCCGCAGCTGTCGAAGGAGGAGATCGTCGAGATCGTGGATCTCGAGATCGCCAAGCTCGAGACCCGCCTGCGGGACCGGGACATGTCCCTCACCCTCTCCTCGGAGGCGAAGGAGCTGGTGGCCGAGAAGGGCTACGACCCGGTGCTCGGCGCCCGTCCGCTGCGTCGCACGATCCAGCGCGACATCGAGGACACCCTCTCGGAGCGGATCCTCTTCGGGCAGGTGCAGGTCGGCGACGAGATCGTCGTGGATGCGGAAGGCGAGGGCCTGCTCGGCGAGCTGTCCTTCTCCCGCCGCGGCGAGGACGGCACGCTCGAGGCGATCTCCGAGGTGATCGATCTGGAGTCGATGACCCAGGCGCGCGCCGAGGACGTCACCCGCGCCGACGGCGCGGGCACGGAGAGCGACACCGGCAGTGCGGGCAGCGGCTCCGCGGGCCCCGGCGACGCCGACGCTCCGAGCGCGGACGACGCACGCACCAGCGCCCCGTGATCCCTGGGGCCGGCCCCGCGCCCAGGGGCGGGCCGGCCCCTTTCGCTCGGCTGCGGCTCCTCGGCCCCGGCACGAGCACCGCCGGACCGGGGCGGTCCCGGTCCGGGCAACCGCCTCGACTCTCCCGCACCGTGCGGGAGGCGGCGCCGGGGCCTGCGACGGAGAGGACGCATGCGCGACACCATCGACTGGCTGCTGTCGCTGACAGGACAGGTCGAGGAGTGGATCCTCGGCGTCGCGGACGCCTGGTGGATCCACCTCGTGGTCTACCTGTTCTCTGCGCTGGACGGCTTCTTCCCCTCCGTGCCCAGCGAATCGACCATCGTCACGCTCTCCTCGCTCTGGTCGAGCGCCGGCACCCCCTCGCTCCTCCTCATGGGCCTGGCGGCGTGGATCGGGGCGTGGACCGGCGACAACCTCGGCTATCTCATCGGCTACACGATCGGGTGGGAGCGGTTCCGCTTCCTGCGTGAGGGCAAGGGGCGCCGCGCCGTCGAGGCCGCCGACGCGGGACTGCACAAGCGCGCGCTGCTCTTCCTCATGACCGCGCGCTACATCCCCTTCGGCCGCACCGCCGTGAACCTCGTCGCCGGAGCGGTCCGCTACCCGCACCGGCACTTCTGGCCCCGCTCGCTGCTGTCCACCTTCGTGTGGGCGGTGTACTCCTGCGCGATCGGTGCGGTCGCCGGTGCCTGGTTCGAGGACCACCACCTGGTGGCGATCATCGTCGCACTCATCGCAGCGGTGGTGATGGCGCTGATCATCGAACGCGGGATCACGGCGATGCACCGCGCCCTCGACCGGCGCGCCGCCCGCCACGCGGCGGTCCTGCACCCCGAGCCGACGGCACCCGGTCAGGCCCCCGACGACGAGGGCGCGGCCGGCGCGCACGACGACCGCGCGCACACCGAGACGATCGCGGTCCCCGCCGAGACGCCGCCAGCCCCCTCCCGGGGAGAGGAGACCCCCGCATGAGCGCCACCATCCGTCCCGCCCTGCCCGCCGATGTGCGCGGCATCAACCGTCTCGTCGAGCCGATGACGCACACCGGCATCCTGCTGGGCAAGGATCTCGTGTCCTACTACGAGGCCGTCCAGGAGTTCCTGGTGGCCGTGGACGCCGACGGCGAGGTGGTGGGCTGCGGCGCCCTGCACGTGATGTGGGAGGACCTCGCCGAGGTGCGCACCCTCGCCGTGCACGACGACCACCGCGGCACCGGCCTGGGCCATCAGCTGCTGGACGCGCTGCTCGAGCGGGCCGTGCAGCTCGGACTGGAGCGGGTGTTCTGCCTGACCTTCGAGGTGGAGTTCTTCACCCGCCACGGCTTCGAGGTGATGAGCGAGGAGGTCGACCCCGACGTCTACGTCCAGCTGCTGCGCTCCCCGGACGAGGGGATCGCCGAGTTCCTCGACCTGGCGCGGGTCAAGCCCAACACCCTGGGCAACACGCGCATGATCAAGGCGCTGCCCACGCAGAGCTGACGCCTCCCGGAGGCGTCCTCGCCGACGCGCCGGCGCGTCGATGGTGCGCTCGGGCGCGCTGCCGGCGGGCTCAGGGGAGGCGCAGCCCCTCACCCTCGGGGACCGCGAGACCATCGCTGACCAGCGAGGCGGTGCACCGGTGCACCCGCGGCGCGTCCTCCTCGTCGAGTGCGAGCAGCTGCTCTGCGGTGGCGGTGCCGTCACGGCGCAGCAGCGCCATGATGCGGCCGCGCATCTGCCGGTCGGTCCCCTCGAAGGCCTGGCGGCGTCGCGTGTCCTCCACGGGCGCGGGGCGGCCCGCGGCGAACCAGGCGCACCCGTTGTCGGCCAGCGGGCAGTGCGCGCAGCGCGGAGAGCGGGCGGTGCACACCAGTGCGCCCAGCTCCATCACCGCGGCGTTCCACGCCACCGAGCGCTCCCGCTGCCCGGGCAGGCTGCGGGTGGCCAGATCGCGCTCGGCCGCGCTGTAGGAGCGGTCCGGGAGAGCGCGGCCGCGCACGCTCCGGGCGAGCACACGGCGGATGTTGGTGTCGACCACCACCGCACGGCCGCGATGGGCGAAGGCGGTGACCGCGGCGGCGGTGTACTCGCCGATGCCGGGCAGCGCACGCAGCGCCTCCTCGCCCCGGGGAACCTCCCCGCCGTGCTCGCGCACGATCGCGCGAGCGCACTCCTGCAGGCGCAGCGCGCGGCGCGGATAGCCGAGACGGTCCCAGCAGCGCAGCACCTCAGCCGTCGGGGCGTCCGCCAGCGCAGCCGGTGAGGGCCAGCGCTCCATCCACTCCTGCCAGCGCGGCAGCACCCGGACCACCGGGGTCTGCTGGAGCATCACCTCGGAGACCAGGATCGCCCAGGCGGAGACGCCCTCGTGCCGCCACGGCAGATCCCGGCCCTCGACAGCGAACCAGTCGACGACGGCGTCGACCATCGCCGCATCGGCGGCGCGAGCATCGGCCGTCCCGGCATCGGCCGAGCGAGCTCCGGTGGCGGCAGGGGCAGCGGTTGCACCGGGCGCATGAACGGCGCGGGCCGGAGCCGAGAGGCTCCGACCCGCGCCGGACGATGGTGCAGCAGCACCGAGCATGAGGATCAGACCTGCGGGGTGGGGCCACCCGGCTGGACGGGTCCGCCCGGCTGGGCGGTGCCGCCCTGCTGCACGGTGAGCGCATCGCGGATCTCGGTGAGCAGCACGATGTCCTCGGAGACGGAGGTCTCCTCCTCCTCGGGCAGGCCGCGGCGCTTGCGGTCGAGCCTGCGCGCAGCGGAGATCGGCAGGACGAACACGAAGTAGACGACGGCTGCGGTGATCAGGAACGCGATGATCGCCGAGAGCACCCCGCCCACGTCGATGCGCGTGGCCTCATTGGCCTGGATGATCTTGAACGAGAGTCCGTCGACGTTGGAACCGCCGAAGACGTTGATCACCGGCTGGATCAGGTTCTCGACGAACGCGGTGATCAGCGCGGTGAACGCACTGCCGATGACGACACCGACGGCCAGGTCGATGACGTTGCCCTGCATGACGAAGTCCTTGAAGCCCTTCATGGGGTCATCCTTAAGGGGTCGGGGATGTGAGGAGGAACCGCAGGCACGGCTCGCGAGGGACTCTAGCCGATCACGGGGTGATCACGGAGACGGTCACGACACCGAGTCCGAGAGCGTGAGCGACTTCTCCCGCCCGTGCGGCCTCCACAGCGACCAGCACCTCCGCCGTCGCGGCGGAGCCGCCGCCGAGCGCGCTCTCCCCGTTCTCGGGCACGACCACGTCGACGACCTGCGCGGAGACAGCGATGCCGGAGGGCTGAGACGGATCGGTGACGAGCAGCATGAGCTCGGTGCCCGGCTGCAGGTGGGCCACCAGCGCCCTCGGCACGGGCACCGCCATCAGCGCGGAGCCCGAGGGGAGGGCGGGCGCGGCCGGATCCTCGAGCAGCCCCGGCAGCAGCGGCGTGCCGGGTTCGATCGGCAGCCGCGCGGTCTGCCCCACGACATCCTCGATCTGCTGAGCCGCTCCCTCCGGCAGCAGCTCCGGCGCGATGCGGGCGGTGCGCAGATCCGCGCGGCTCAGCGCCGTGCCGGGAGTGAGCTCCGCATCGGCGACGACGATCTCGACCCCGCGCGAGGACGGCGGCAGCAGGGAGGGCAGCAGCGATGCGGTGAGCGCGGCGAGGGCGAGGACGGCGAGCAGGCGGCGCCGCCTGCGCAGGGCGCGGCGCCAGAGCGGCAGGTGGGCGCGGAGGCGGGAGAACATGTCCCGACGCTAGGCGCACCATGGCCCGTCACGGGGGTCGCCGCCTCCGACGGTGGAGGAGGACGCGGTGTGGAGGAGCAGTGCGGCGCCCCGGCGTGCCCGAGGGCGACCGCCGGGCTCAGGAGGCCGTGGCGGCGGGCTCGCTGCTCGAGGAGCCGGTGCTCGCCGGCGCCGTCGTGCTCGAGGACGTCTCGGCCGAGCCCGACGTGCTCGAGGCGCCGCCGGAGTCCTCGGAGGCGGAGCCCGCTGAGGAGCCCGGGGTGGAGGTCGAGGCGCCGGAGGTCGCGGAATCGGTCGAGTAGAAGCCCGGGCCCTTGAAGACGATGCCGACGGAGTCGAACACCTTGCGCAGCGTGTCCTGCGCACACTCGGGGCAGGTCCGCAGGGAGTCCTCGGTGAAGCTCTGGTACTGCTCGAAACGGTGAGCGCAGCTCTTGCAGGCGTAGACGTACGTGGGCACGCGGAATCCTCCGGGAGTGTCGAAGTGATCGGTCGCGCGCGGCGACCGAGCAGAGTCTACGACTGCGGGCGGCTCAGCGGCTCGTGGACGTGACCAGTGAGACGAGCCCGTCAGCGGTGAGCACCTCGGGGATCGGCACGTCGTGCTCCCCGCGCGGCAGCGCACCCGCCGGGAGCAGCTCGTCGGGATGGACCACGGCCACCACCCGGGCGCGGTCCGGCACCGTGCTCAGGGCCCGGTCGTAGTAGCCGGCACCATGCCCGATCCGGGTGAGCGAGCGGTCCACCGCCACGGCCGGGGCGAGCACCAGGCTCGCGTCCGCGAGGGCATCCGGCCCGAGCCGCCGGCCCGCCGGTTCCCTGCCGAAGCCTCGACCGGGGGAGTCCGCGAAGGGGGAGCGGCCGTCCCACAGGATCCAGTCGAGCTCGGTCCCCGCGGCGGCAGGGAACACCAGGCGGGCGCCGGCCCGGACCAGGCGGCGCACCAGGGGCAGCACGTCGGCCTCGGTGGGGGTGGGATGGAAGGCGGCGACCAGCGGTCGAGCCCCGTCCCCTGCCGCTGCGGCCGCACCGGCCGCCCGCTCGACCTGGGCGATCAGCGGCTCGGCATGCACGAGGATCCGCTGCGCCTGCTCCGCGCGCAGCGCCGCGCCCTCCTCGCCGGCGTAGCGGTGCGCTCGGCGGGCCCGCAGCTCGCGCCGCAGCTCGCGCTTGCGCGCGGCGATGGTCTCGGTGTCCATGCCCCCAGAGTCGCACAGCGCGGCGCGCCCCCGCCGCGGCTGCGGTGCGGGAACGTTCCCGCCGCCCTCTACGATGACGCGATGGTTCATGTCTGGCCGCTGGCCCTGCACGACGGGGAGCTCACGCTGCGCCCGCTGCGCCGTCGTGACCGCGCCGCCTTCGAACGGCTGCGCGAGCGCAACGCCGGCTGGCTGCGCCCCTGGGACGCGTCCGACCCGGAGGATCCGCGCCGAGTGCCCGACTTCCACACCCTGCGCCGCTGGAACCAGCAGCAGGCCCGGCTGGGCGCGGCCCTGCCGCTCGCGATCACGGTGCACGGGCGGCTCGCGGGCCAGATCACCGCCGGGCCGATCCAGTACGGAGCGGTGCGCTCCGCCGTGCTGGGGTACTGGATCGACCGGGACCAGGCCGGCCGCGGCATCGTGCCCCGCGCCGCGGCCCTGCTCATCGATCACCTCTTCGCCGAGCTCGGCCTGCACCGCGTCGAGGTCACGGTGCGCCCCGAGAACACCGCGAGCCTGCGCGTGGTCGAGAAGCTTCACCTGCGCGCGGAGGGGGTGCGGCGCTCGGCGATCCACGTCGACGGCGCCTGGCGCGACCACCTCGTCTTCGCCCTCACGGCCGAGGAGGTCGCCACGGGGGAGGACGGCACGGGCGTGCTGAGACGACTTCGCCGCGAGTTCCCTCGCGACACGCCCGCAACGTGACCTGGGGAATCACAGGCGTGTCATTAAGGTGTCACTGTGGAGTCGATCAATCTCGGAGCCGTCCTCTTCGGCATCCTGCTGCTGCTGTGGCTGGCGCATGCCCTCCCGCGCACCGCGAGCCGTCGTGAGGTGATGGGTCGTGCCCGCGCCGCCGATCATGCCGAGATGTCCTCCCAGGCGCGGGACCTCTCCGCGGCCGTCCACGCCCGCCGCACGACCCCCGAGGTGAACCCGCCCATGTCCCAGGACCGCCTGCTGCTGCGCCCCGCAGATCCCACCCGTCGGCCGCGCTTCGACGCCGAGCCCGGCACCCGCATCGACCCCGTCCAGGAGCGCGCCCGCTCCCGCCGGCTGCTCGGCATGGTGCTCGGCGGCCTGCTGACCGCGAGCGCCGCCCTCCTCGTCCTCGCGCTCGTGCAGGTGGTCGCGTGGTGGGTACCGGTCATCGCCCTCGCCGGGGCCGGCGCGTACCTGGTGGGGCTGCGCCGCGCCGAGATCGATCGCCGCGCCCGCCTGACCCGCGCCGCGACCCGCGCCCGCCAGGAGCGCGCCCGCGCCGAGACCGCGCGCCGGCGGGATGCCGCCGTGGAGCGGTCGCCCGCCTCGGCCCAGCCTGCGCTGCCGGCGCCGGCCGAGGCCGCTGCGACCCCTGCCGCGACCCCCGCCTCGCGCACCGACCTCGACGAGACCTCGCAGCGCGCCTCCCAGCAGGTGTCCCGGCCGGGTGAGTGGACGCCGCGCCCCGTGCCGCTGCCCACCTACGCCCTGCGCGGCGAGGTCGACGACCTCGCCAGCCGGCACGCCGCCCACCGCCAGAGCATGCTCGCCACCTCCGTGCCGCTCGAGAGCGCACGGGTCGAGGAGCTCGAGGCGGTCGACGAGACCTACGCCCCGGCGAAGGATCTGCACCTCGACGAGATCCTCGCCCGCCGCCGAGCCTGAGATGCCCTCCCGGCGCTCCTTCGGAGACCTCGCGGCGATGCTCGCCCGCGAGGGGTGGTCCGAGCGCCCGATGGCGGTGCTCGACCTCGACGCCTTCGATGCCAACGCCGAGGATCTCGCCCGTCGCGCCGCCGGCACCCCGCTGCGGGTCGCCTCGAAGTCGCTGCGCGTGCGGGGCCTGCTCGAGCGGGTGCTCGCCCGGCCCGGGTACGCCGGGATCCTCGCCTTCACCCTGCCGGAGGCGCTCTGGCTCGTCCGCCACGGGGTGCGCGACGTCGTCGTCGCGTACCCGACCGCCGAGCGGGCAGCGGTGCGCCGGCTCGCCGCGAGCCCGGAGGCGCTCGAGGCCATCACCCTGATGGTCGACGAGACCGCGCAGCTCGACCTCCTCCTCGACGCCACCGCGGATCTCACCCCCCGCACGGGCGGCCGACGGATCCGGGTCGCCCTCGAGCTGGACGTCTCCTTCACCCCGCTGCCCGGCGTGCGCTTCGGGGCGCTGCGCTCCCCGGTGCACACCCCGGCCCAGGCCGTCGCCCTGGCCCGGGAGGTGCTCGCCCGGCCCCGGCTCGAGCTGGTGGGGATGATGGCCTACGAGGGCCACATCGCCGGGGTCACCGATGCGGCCCGCACCCCCTACGGCGCGGCGGTGCGCACCATGAAGCACCTGTCCCGCCCGGACATCGCCGCGCGCCGCGCCGAGGCGGTCTCCGCGGTGCGGGAGATCGCCGAGCTCGAGTTCGTCAACGGCGGCGGCACCGGCTCGATCGAGTCGACCGCCGCCGAGGAGGCGGTCACCGAGATCGCGGCCGGCTCCGGGCTGATCGGACCGGGCCTGTTCGACCGCTACCGGGACTTCTCCCCGCACCCCGCCCTGCTCCTGGGGGTCAGCGTGGTGCGGCGGCCGTCACCGGGGGTCGCCACCCTGCTCGGCGGCGGCTGGATCGCCAGCGGCGTGCCGGGCCCGGACCGGCTGCCCACCATCGCCCATCCGCCCGGTCTCGCCTTCGCGCCGCAGGAGGCGGCGGGGGAGGTGCAGACCCCGGTCGTGGGCCCCGCCGCCGAGGCGCTGCGGGTCGGCGACACGGTGTGGCTGCGCCACGCCAAGGCCGGCGAGCCCGCCGAGCACTTCAGCCGGTACGTGCTGGTGCAGGGCGACGAGATCGTCGGAACCGCCCCCACGTACCGCGGCGAGGGTGCAGTCTTCCTCTGAGGTCCCCGTCCCGGAAGGAGCGCCCGATGACGTCGCGCACCCCGACCCTTCGCAGCTGGAGCGGCGCCGTGCGCTGGCGGCCGCAGCAGGTGCTGCGCCCGAGCTCGCAGGAGGCGGTCGTCGCCGCGGTGCAGTCCGCTCGCGCCCGCGGCGTGCCGCTGCGGGTGCTCGGCGGCGGGCATTCGTTCTCCGCCGTCGCCGCCACCGAGGGGATCACCCTCATGCTGGACGACCACCAGGGCCTGGTCTCCGCGGATCCGGTCACCGGGCTCGTCACCCTGCGCGGCGGGACGCGGCTGTGGGCGGTCGCCGAGCTGCTCGCCCCCTACGGGCTCGCCCTGTCGGTCATGGGCGACATCGACCGGCAGTCGATCGCCGGCGCGATCCAGACCGGCACCCACGGCACCGGCTCCCGCTTCACCGGTTTCGCGGGCATGGTGCGCGCGCTGCGGCTCGTCCTCGCCGACGGCTCCGTCGTGGACACCTCCCCGGCGCAGGATCCCGACCTCTTCGAGGCGGCACGCCTGGGTCTGGGCACCATCGGCGTGGTGCTCGAGGTGACGCTGCAGTGCGTGCCCGCCTACCGTCTCGAGCTGCGCGAGAGCACCGAGCCGCTCGAGCCCACCGTGCGCTCGTTCCTCGCCGACTCCGCGCTCGCGGATCACCACGAGTTCTTCTGGTTCCCCCGCACCGATCGTGCGACGGTGCGCACCATGCGCCGCCTGCCGGCGGAGGCACCCCGACACCGGCCGGCCCGCGCAGCCGAGCTGCTGCAGCAGGAGGTGCTCGGCAACGGCGCCTGGGAGGTGCTGTGCCGCGCCGCGGCGCTCGTCCCGCCGCTCAGCCGGCCGGTCGCGGAGATCGCCTCCCACGTGTTCGCCGGGCCGCGGGTGCTGGACGACTCCGCCGCCGTCTTCGCGGCACCGCGGCGGGTGCGGTTCCACGAGACGGAATGGGCGCTGCCCGCCGGGCGCTTCGAAGAGGCCTTCGCGGCGCTGCGCGCCCGCTTCGAGGCGGAGGGCGTGCAGGTCACCTTCCCGCTCGAGATCCGTCGCGCCGCGGCCGACGACGTCTGGCTCTCCACCGCCCACGGCCGCGACACCGTCTACATCGCCGCCCACCGCTACCGCGCGGAGGAGCCCGGGCCGTACCTGCTGCTGGTGCAGCGCACCCTCGAGGCGTTCGGGGCCCGCCCCCACTGGGGCAAGATGCACTGGCTGGGCGCGCGGGAGCTGGCCCGGCTGTATCCCCGGTTCACGGACTTCCGCGCCGTGCGCGAGGCGGCGGATCCGGACGGGGTGCTGATGACCCCGTACCTGCGGCATGTGCTGGGCTGAGACCGGGACCTCCGGCAGGGCCCGCCCTGTCCGGGCAGTGTGCACCGCCCCCGCGGCTGACCAGGGCGGACTAGCCTGGCAGCGATGAACACCACTGCGCCCCGCTCCCCGTCCGCCACCGTCCCCTCGCCCACGCACCTGCTGGAGATCGCCCTCACCGCCGCACACGCGGCCGCCGAGTACCTGCGCGGCCTGGACCGCGACGGCCTGGCCCGCGAGTACAAGACCTCGAGCCACGACATCGTCACCGAGCACGACCGTGCCAGCGAGGACATCATCGTCGGCGAGCTGCGCCGCCTGCTGCCCACCGCCCGCATCGTCGGCGAGGAGGGCGGGGAGCGTCCCGCCGAGTCGCCCGCCCCGGGCACCGCAGGCGCCGCCGCGGAGCCGGTGGTGAGCTTCTACGTCGACCCGATCGACGGCACCAGCAACTTCGCCGCCGGGCTGCCGCTGTTCTGCATCTCGATCGGCGTGACCATCGACGACGAGCTCGTCGCCGGGGTCATCGACGCCCCGATCCTCGGCCAGGTCTTCGCCGCGGCCGACGGGGACGCGACCCTCAACGGGCGCGTGCTGCGCCCCCGCTCCACCCGCGAGGCGGCCGACGCCCTGGTGCTCTCCGGCTTCCCCGGCCAGCGCACCGGCTCCCGGTTCCCCGACTACGCGGCCCGCTCGCTGCGCACCCTCGAGGACGGGGTCTCCGCAGTGCGTCACCTGGGCTCGGCCGCGCTCGAGCTCGCCTACGTCGCCGCCGGCTGGGCCGACGCGACGGCGCTGACCGCGATCAACTCCTGGGACGTGGCCGCGGGCTTCCACATCCTGCGCCGGGCCGGCGGCTCGCTGCGCACCTGGCCAGGCGCGGAGGTCGTCGAGCGTCCCGACCACCTGCAGCCCGCCTATGTGGCATGCACCGGGCAGGAGCGCCTGGCCGTGCTCGACGAGCTGCAGGAGGAGCTCCAGGCGCTGCGCGCCGGGGAGCGCTGAGGAGGTCCTGTCGCGCGGGGCCGTCCGTCGCTGTGACCTTCGTCAAGACGGCGCCCTCGATGCGACAGCACCCTCGTCGCGATGCTAATCTGTCCAGGTCGCATCGCGGCATGGGGCTATGGCGCAGTTGGTAGCGCGTCTCGTTCGCAATGAGAAGGTCGGGGGTTCGAATCCCCCTAGCTCCACCGAAGAACCTCCTGGCCAGAAATGGCCCGGGGGTTCTCTTCATTCCCGGGCGTGGCTCATCCCCGGGCGGGGGCGGAGTCCCTCACCACGAGCTGCGTGGGAAGGATGAGCGGGCTGTGCCGCGCTCCCGTCATCTCCCGCAGCAGCATCGAGGCGATCTCCTGGCCGAAGGCGTGGAACGGCTGGCGCACCGTGGTGAGCGGGGGATCGACCTGGCGGGCGATGGCGAGGTCGTCGAAGCCGACCACGGCGACGTCCCCGGGGACCGAGCGTCCGTGCGCGCGCAGCGCGCGCAGCGCCCCCGCGGCCATGGTGTCGGAGGCGGCGAAGACGGCGTCCAGGCCGGGGTGCGACGTCAGCAGCCGGGTCATCGCACGCTCCCCGTCGGCGAAGCTGAAGTCGGCTCCCTCGACCCGGTCGGCGCGCAGGCCGGCGACCGCCAGGGCCTCCGTGAAGCCCCGGTGTCGCGCGTCGGCGGCCTCCAGATCGTAGGGGCCGCGGAGCGCGGCGATGCGTTCGCGCCCCGTGCTGAGGAGATGCTCGGTGGCGGCGCGGGCGCCGCCGCGGTTGTCCACGTCGATGTAGCGTTCCCCGCCGCCGTGCATCGGCCGCCCTCCGAAGACGATCGGCATCGCGGAGCGGTCGGCGACGGCGACGAGCGGTTCCTCGCCGCGCGGGGCCATGATCATGACCCCGTCGGCCCCGTGCGAGCGCAGGAGGCGTTCCAGCCGCGCTCGGCTCTCCCGGGTCGAGGCGAGCATCAGCGTCAGATCCAGTTCGGCGGCAGCCAGCACCGTGTTGATCCCGACGACGACCTGGGAGAAGAACGGTTCGCTGAAATGCTCCGGCTCCTCGTCCAGCACCGCGAGCACGACGGACCCCACGCGGCTCGTGGCCAGGGCGCGTGCCGAGGCGTGCGGGGTGTAGCCGAGCTCCTCGGCGGCGCGTTCGACGGCCTCCCGCTTGGCGGGGCTGACGTCACGGGTGTGGTTGATGGCGCGCGAGGCCACGGATCGCGAGACGCCCGCGCGGCGCGCCACCTCGTCCAGCGTGGGCCGACGGGGCGGCTGCGCGCCCTCGCCCGAGCGCCCCTGCACATGCTCGGTGGAACCTGCCTCGGGGATCGACTCGGTCATGCTCGCGAGCCTACTGCGTCCGTTCCCGGCATTGACCTCGGGGTGGTGCGGTGCCACACTGTGGTGGACGATACTGGATATACACTGGAAGCGCTCCCAGTAGGTTCTGAGCGGGCGACGAGGCCCGTTCCCATGACGACGGAGGATGCCCATGACCACCACCCGACGCTCGCTCCTGTCCGCCGCTGCGGCCGCCGCCGTGGTGGCGCTGTCGGCGACCGGCTGCAACGCTGCCGACGAGGCGGCACCGCCGGCGATGTCCGCGTCGGCCGCTGCGGAACCCGGATCCACCGCAGAGCCCGACGCCAGTGCGGAGACCGGGTCCGCCGCGGCGCAGGAGGGCGCAGCAGCGCCCGCCGTGGGGCAGGAGCTCTACGCGGCGCCGGAGTCTCCGGTGCTCAGCTGGGTCGAGGAGAACGCCTCGGACGAGCGCGCCGAGACGATCCGCGCCGAGATCGGCCAGCAGCCGATGGCCCAGTGGTTCGGCAGCTGGAGCGGGCCCATCACCGAGGCCACGGAGGAGCTCACCTCGGCAGCGCAGGAGGAGGGTGCGCTGCCGATCATGGTCGCGTACAACATCTCCGGCCGCGACGCCTGCGGTGGGCACTCCGGTGGAGGGGCGGGATCCCCTGAAGCCTATGAGGCCTGGATCCGCGACTATGCGCGCGGCATCGGCGACAGCCCCGCCCTGGTGATCCTGGAGCCGGATGCGCTGGGCGACTACGAGTGCATGACCGATGCACAGATCGAGGAGCGAGAGGGCATGCTGCGCACTGCGATCGCACAGTTCGCCGAGGAGGCCCCGAACGCGTGGGTCTATCTCGATGCCGGCAACTCCGCCTGGGTGGAGGCGGAGACCATGGCTGAGCGCCTCGAGGCGGCGGGGCTCGAGGACGCGCACGGCTTCTCGCTCAACGTCTCGAACTATCTGAGCACCGAGTCCAACGTCGCCTATGCCGAGGCCGTGAACGAGCAGCTGAGCGCCGAGGCCGGGTTCACGGCGCCGTTCGTGATCGACACGAGCCGCAACGGCAAGGGCGAGGAGGGCGTCGACTGGTGCAACCCCGCCGGCCAGCAGCTCGGCGAGACCAGCCGGTGGGGCGAGGACGCGGAGCTCCTGCTGTGGATCAAGACTCCCGGCGAGTCCGATGGGGACTGCGGCGTGGGGGAGGGGTCCGAGGCGGGCGAGTTCCTCCCCGAGGTGGCGATGGGGCTGATCTCCGGCGAGTGAGGCTCACGGCGGGTGCGGGTGCGCGCCGGATGCCGCGCGTCGCCTCCGCGCCGTAGTCTCGAGGCACGGGGCCGTCCCCGCAGGGCCGGGTCGGGGAGGGCACGGTGCCCGCGGAGCTCGGGGCACGAGCCCGCGGCAGGACGGTCCGGCGGTGAGCCAGCGCACGGGAGGTGGGACCCATGACAGGTGCCGACGTCGACGCTCCCTGGCCGGTGGTGCTCATCCACGGCACCCGCACCTCGCACAGCCAGTGGGACCTCCAGGTCCCGTCGCTGCGCGCCGCCGGCCATCGCGTGCACACCCCGGACCTGCCCGGGCACGGCATGCGGCGCGGCGAGCCGTTCACGCTCGGCAGCGCCCTGGAGGTGATCGTGGGCGCGGTCCGGGAGGCGCGGGAGAGCGCCGGAGAGCCCGTGCACCTGGTGGGGAGCTCTCTCGGGGGCATGCTCGCGATCGCCGCCGCCGCACGCCTCGAGCGCGCGCCGGGCGTGCTCGGCTCCCTCACCGCGTGCGGCGCGGCGCTGCAGCCCACACCGCTGAGCGCCCGGCTCTACGGTGCGCTGCTCGGGGGCCCGGGTCGTCTGCCGGGGGCAGGCGCGGGCACCGTCCGCCTCCTCACCTGGCTGCTCGGCCCGGACGGTGCCCGCGCCTACCTGCGCGGCGGACGGGCGGATGCCTCGGTGATCGCGCCCGCCTTCTCGGCGGTCGCCTCGCTGGACCTGCGTGCGGAGCTGCGCCGCATCCAGGCACCGGTGATCCTCCTGCACGGCCGCGCCGACCAGATGCGGTGGGACGAGCGGGCCTTCGCGGCGGCCGCCCCGCACGGCCGGATCGAGCTGCTCCCGTACGGCGACCACATGGTGAACCTCAAGACCCCCGGCCGCTTCACCGCCGATCTGCTGCGCGTCCTCGCCCGCGCCCAGCGCGAGGCGGCCGCGCGGGCGGACGCGCATCCCACCGGGCCGTAGGCTGGGGGCATGCACACGAGCACCCTGCGCGTCGGCTTCGTGCCCGGCGTCGAGCCCGACCGCTTCCTGCGCCGCTGGAAGTCCGGCCGCCGCCAGGCCTGGCTCGAGCTGGTGCCGATCCCGCTGTCCCGGCAGCGCGAGGCGCTCGCCGCCGCGGAGGTCCACATGTGCTTCGTGCGCCTGCCGCTGCCCGCGGACGACCTCCACGTCGTGCCCCTGTGGGAGGAGCGGGCCGCGATCGTGGTCGGCACCGAGAACGTGCTGAGCCTGCTCGATGACGTCGGCGACGAGGACCTCGAGGGCGAGACCGAGATCCCCGCCGCACACCCCGATGACGCCGCGGAGCGGATCGCCGTGGCCGCGAGCGGCGTCGGCTACACCCGGGTGCCGCTCTCCCTCGCCCGCCTCCACCACCGCAAGGACGCCGTCGCCCGACCCCTGCGCGAGGCCGACCCCACCCGGATCGCCCTGGCCTGGCCGCGGGAGGAGGACGACCCGCTGCGCCAGGAGTTCGTGGGCGTCGTGCGCGGGCGCACCCCGCGCTCCAGCCGCTGACCCGCCCGCCGCGCGTCCTGCGGAGAGCACCCGGGCCTCCCGGACGACCCCCAGAACTGCACGACCCCGAGAACCCCAGAGAACACCCGAGCCCGAAGGAGCCACCCCATGACCGAGACGCCCCGCATGAACGTCGAGAGCTTCAACCTCGATCACCGCACCGTCGCCGCGCCCTACCTGCGCATCGCCGACCGCAAGGAGCTGCCCGGCGGTGACGTGCTCACGAAGCTCGATGTGCGCTTCACGCAGCCGAACACCGAGCACCTCGACTCCGAGGCCGTGCACTCGCTCGAGCACATGATGGCCGAGCACATGCGCAACCACTCCGAGGACGTCCTGGACGTCTCCCCGATGGGCTGCCGCACCGGCTTCTACGTGCTGCTGGTCGGCGACCACACGCCGGAGGGCTTCGCCCCCGTCCTCGAGGCCACGCTGCGCGATCTGCTCGCGGCCGACGAGGTGCCCGCCGCCAACGAGATCCAGTGCGGCTGGGGCGCCCACCACAGCCTCGAGGGCGCGAAGACCGCCGCCCGCGCCTTCCTCGACCAGCGCGCGGCCTGGGGCCAGGTCACCGCCGGCTGAATCGCGCCGCTGGCCAGCGGGGCTCAGCCCCGGCCGATCCCCTCGCGCACCGCCGCCAGCAGGCGCGCGGTGCGCGCATCGGTCGCGATGTCGTCGATCGAGACAGGGGACTGCGCGGCGTCCGCGAGCGGGATCCGCCAGTTCGGGTACTCCTCGTCGGTGCCCGGCTGGTTCTGGATCCGTCGCTCGCCCACGCAGTCCACGAGGGAGACACCCAGCAGCACCGAGGGAGTGCGGGCCAGGTGGCGGTGCAGCGCGAGCACCGTCTCCTCGATGCCGGCGGCATCGGCATCGCCGTCGTCCGCAGCGCCGCCCTCGGCGAGCAGCCCCTCGGCCCGCAGCAGGTCGAGCACCTGCTGCCGCCCGGCGGCGTCCGCGGCGAGCTCCTCGTCCAGGCCGCGCTCGAGCAGGCCCAGCTCGTGCCGCAGGCTGACGTGATCGCCGGCGAGATACCCGGCCGTGGGCGGCAGGTCGTGGGTGTTCACCGAGGCCATGCACAGGGTGCGGTAGTCCTCCGCACGCAGCGGTCGTCCCTGCGCGTCGTACTCGAACCACAGGATCGAGGTGCCCAGGATCCCGCGGTCCACGAGGGTGTCGCGCACCCACGGCTCGAAGGTCCCGAGGTCCTCGCCGACCACGAGCGTGCCCGAGCGCTGCGCCTCCAGGGCGAGGATGCCGAGCATCGCCTCGTGGTCGTAGGAGACGTAGGCGCCGTCGGCCGCCCCGTGGCCCTCCGGGATCCACCACAGCCGGAACAGCCCCAGCACATGGTCGATCCGCAGCGCCCCGGCATGCCGCATCAGGGTGCGCAGCATGTCCCGCCACGGCCGGTAGGAGGCCTCCCGCAGGCGCTCGGGATGCCAGGGCGGCTGATGCCAGTTCTGCCCCTGCTGGTTGTACTGATCGGCCGGTGCGCCGACGGCCGCGCCGCTGGCGAGCACGTCGCGCAGCCGCCACGCGTCGGCACCGACCTGCTCGACCCCCACGGCGAGGTCGTGCATGATGCCGATCCGCATCCCGGCGTCGCGGGCCGCGGCCTGCGCGGCGCCCAGCTGCTCGTCGAGCCACCACTGCACCCGGACGTGGAAGTCGATGCGTGCGGAGAGCTCGCGCCGCGCCTGGGCGAGAGTGGTCTCGTCGAGAGCCCGCAGGCACGCCTCGTCGGCCGTGCCGCGCACCCGCTCCGCGATCGCGCACCACAGCGCGAAGTCCTCCAGGCCCTGGCCCTCCCGGGCGCGGAAGGCGTCCAGCAGGGCCTGCCGGCCCGCGGTCAGCGGCACCGCGACCAGCTCCTCGAGCGCCTCGAGCTTCGCCGCGAGCACCTCATCGCGCTCGAGATGCTCCACGCGGTCGTTCCACCCCGCCACCCGCTCCCGCAGCAGGGCGATCCGCTGGCGCGCGAAGTCGGTGAGCTCGCGATGCTCGGGCACGTCCTCGATGCGCAGGTACAGCGCGCTCGTGAAGCGGCGCGTGACCGGGAGATAGGGGGAGGGCTCCACCGGCGGGGTCGGGTACGAGGCGTGCAGCGGGTTCAGCAGCAGGAAGTCCGCGCCGTGGCGGGCACCGGAGATCGCGGCGAGGTCGCGGAGGTCGGCGAGGTCGCCGATGCCCCAGGAGCGCTGCGAGCGGACCGAGTAGAGCTGGGCCTGCAGGCCGAAGGCGCGCTGGGCGACGAACTCCTCGTGGGCGGTCAGGCGCGCCGGGGTGACCACGAGATCCGCCTCGACCGGCCCCTGCTCCGTGTCCGCCACGAGCCGGTGCCAGCCCAGCGGCAGATGCGAGGGGAGATGGAAGCGGGCCCGGCCGCGCAGGGTGCCGTCGAGGTCGAACGGCGGGGTGTGGTCCTCGGCCTGCTCGAGGTCGCGCCGCCCGCCGTCCTCCAGCCGCAGGTGCGCGCGCACCGAGGTGCCGTGGTCGACGTGGACGGGCACCGTCGTGGCGGCGTCCTCGCGCAGCACCGTCACCGGCGGCAGGGTGCGGGCCCAGGGGGCGCGTGCGCGCTCGCGCCGCACGGCTGCGATGTCCTCCGCGGAGTCCACCGGTGCGCCGAGCGCCGCGAGGACGGCATGGAGGGTGTCGTCGGAGACATCCTGGAGGACGCCGTCCCAGCCCCAGTACCGGGTGCTGACACCGAGGTCGCGGGCGAGATCTCGCAGCGCTGAGGAATCTGGGGCCATGGCGCAATCGTAACCGCCGGACGTGGCGCCGGACACATCGGACCGGCCGAGGCCGTCCCCCCTCGTGCCGCGGCGCTGACCCGCCCTGCCCCCGCCCTCGGCTCCGGCTGCCGCTTCGCGGCCCGCCTCGCCGGCGGCGCCGCCGCGGTCTCAGCGGAAGGGCAGCAGCTCCTGCGGGAGCGACCCGGTGGCGACCAGGGTGTTCAACGCCTCGACGAACTCCCGCCCCTCGTGCGGGTCGATGCCGCCGAGGGGCAGCGTCGCGCCGTCGTGCATCTGGACGCGCACCACGTCCTTGAAGCGCCCCTCGTCGAACACGGCGCCGCGCACGGCCGCCGCGGGGTGATCCGTGATCTTCCTGCCCGGGGCGCGGCCCCGCATCACCCGCCGATCGGTGGCGGCGAGGTACTCGGTGCTCACCCCCACCTGGCCGAGGAGAACCAGCAGCGTGTGCTCCCCGGGCTGCAGCCAGCCCAGGGCGGGCCCCGAATGGACCTCCTCGCAGTTCCACAGGTCCGTGCTCGCCAGGAGGGCGCGGTCCCAGGCGGCGCGCATCCGGTTCTCGGGGGAGTCGGGGGAGTAGTTCCCCCGCGCGTGCCGCGCCCGGACCACCTCGGCGGGTGCCAGCGGCGGGGGGACGCGGCCGGTCGTGGCGAGGGTGTGGAGCGCGTGCGCGAAGCGGATCCCGTCCTCCGCCGTGCACGGCTCGATCGACAGGTCCCGGCCGGAGCGCACGGCGATCGTGAGCGTGTGGTAGAGCCCGGGACGGTAGTCCGCGCCGCCGATGTCACCGGCGGGGACCGCGCGCTTCCGGGTCACGCCCTTCGCGGCGCGCCCCACGGCCTTCCACCGCCCGAGCACCACCTCCCGGGTCGTGACGAGGATGATCGACGGTGCATCATCCGGGATGCCGGGCAGGGCCAGGAGCACCTCGTCCTCGTCGGCGAGCAGATGATCGGCGAGATCCTCGGGCAGCAGCATCCGCCGGTGGATCGTCGTGGTGGACAGCGCCCGGGCGAGGCTCGCGCGGGCGGGGGTCGTTCCGTGGAGCATCCCGACATCGTAGGACGCGGTCGGACCGGGGCATGGGGAGTACTCCCCATCGCGGCGGCGGGCGTTCCTCCGTACCGTGTTCGGCAGAGATGACGGGTGAGTGCGGACGACGCGCGCTCCTCGGCCCGTGGGGGCACGAGGCAGAGGACGACAGAGGGGACGAGAGATGACCGGGTTCCAGGGGGCGGACACCGAACAGCTCCGCGAGCATGCCGAGCTGATGCGCGATCGCGCGAACTCCTTGGACGGTCTGCGCACCCGGCTCTCGATGCTGGTCGCCCACGGCGCGGAGTGGGAGGGCCCCGACGCCGAGGCCTTCCGCGAGCGCTGGCGCAGCGAGGTGGCACCGCGGTTCGACGCCCAGATCGGTGCGCTCGAGGACCGCGGCAGCTCTCTCGAGCAGGAGGCCGAGGAGCAGGACACGGCCTCGGAGGTCGAGAAGTCGCCGAGCCTGTTCGAGAACCTCCGGGACCTGTCCAAGATCGGTCAGGGCCTCTTCAAGCACGTCACGACGTTCCGGAAGCTCATCGAGGACTTCCCCGCGCACATGAAGGAGTGGAAGGCCGCGTTCAAGGGCGGCCCCGGCGAGCTGTGGGCGAAGTACAAGGACGAGCTCGTCAAGGGGATGAAGAAGGGGCTGAACTTCGGCGAGGAGTACTCCTCGATCGCGAAGAAGCTCGTCGGGGAGCTCGGGTTCCCGGATTCTCTCGGGACCTGGGATCCGCTGAAGAAGCACCTCGACGGCGGCAAGTTCCCCTCGTGGCTCGGTGACGTCGCCCCGAAGGCCGCGACGCTCGGGAAGCTCGGCGGCAAGCTCATCCCCGGATTCGACATCGGCGTGGGCATCCATCAGATGACCACCGGGGAGACCACCTTCGACAAGGTGAGCGGCGGGCTGTCCGCCGTCGGCGGAGGGATGGTCCTCGCGGCCCCGCTGTTCGGCCCGGCCGCCCCGGTCGTGGCCGGGATCGGCGCGGCCGCCGGCGTGGTGTCCCTCGGCATGGACCTGGGCAAGATGGCCTGGGAGAACCGCGAGGCGATCGGCGCGTTCGTCGGCGACGTCGCCGGGGGCGTCACGCATGCCGTCTCGAACGTCGCGGACGGCGTCGCGGACGTCGCCTCGAACGTCGCCGGGGGTGTCGCGGACGCCGCCTCGAACGCCGCGGAGACGATCGGGAACGGGGTCGAGGCCGCCGGCGACGCCGTGAAGAACGTCGGCGGAGCGATCGGCGACGCCCTCGGCTTCGGATGATCGCGCGTCGCGGGCGCGGGCGTGACCTCGGCGGGCGTGACCTAGTCTGGGCGCTGCCCAGCCCCCGACCGTCCGTGCCGCCCTGCAGGCCCGCACGATCCGCTGTCCACCCCTCAGGCCGAAGGAGCCGACGATGACCACACCCACCGTGACCGAGCGGGACGCCGCCGGGGCCATGGAGCTGCTCGCCGCGGCCTCCGCGGACCCGGAGCTGCTGATCGTCCTCACCGATGAGGAGATCGTCGCGCTCGCGGGCCGGGACGCGCTCTCCTTCGCCGGCAGCCCCTACCTCGACCAGGAGGGCGTGGACGAGACCGCGCACGCCTCCGCGGCGCTGCGCTCGCTCATCGCGCGGGGACTGGTGGTCACCACGGACGAGGCGCGGGAGGAGGAGGGCGAGGTCCTCATCGGCGCCGCGCCGGAGGGCGGGATGCAGATCGACCGCCCGATCGCGGGGCTGCTCATGCTGCGCACCACGGCGAGCGCGGTCGTGCACGTCACCCGACAGGTCGCCGAGCAGGCCACGCGTCTCGTGCTCCATGTGGAGGCGGACGGGGGAGTGCTCGAGGAGTTCGTCTCCGCCGACGGCTTCCACCGCTTCTCGGTGCCCACGCCGGCCGCGGCCGTCGAGCGGCTCGCGCGCTACATCGACCCCAGCGGCGTCGCCGGCGAGGAGGGCGGAGCGGCGGTGACCGCCCCGATCGCCGAGCTCGACGCCGGCGAGGGCGAGCTCGCCGAGACCCTCGCGGACACGCGCACCCTCAGCGTCCTCACCGCGGTCAGCGCCGCCGAGGCGAGCCAGGCCACGATCTTCGCGACCACCGGGTCCGTGCACGCGATGGACACCCCGCCCGAGGGCGCGACGGAGGGGACCGTGCGCGAGCTCTCCGCGACCGACCTGCGGGCGCTGCTGAGCGACCTCCTCGAGCGGAGCACGCGGCGCGCGGAGGCCTGAGCCCCGGCGCGGCGCGGGCCCGTCGGTCCGCTCAGGTCCAGGACGGCAGCCACATGCGGTAGCGCCACTGGTCGAGGTCGAGCACCTGCCCGCTCCAGATCGGCCAGAAGAACGCCGAGACGAGCACGATCAGCACCAGCAGCGACCCGACGAACAGCGCCCCGGCCAGCCGTCCCTCGACGTCCACCCGGGCGGAGCCGATCAGCAGCGTCATGACGTAGGCGAGGCAGAGCATCAGCCACGGCGCGAACGCCACCGTGTAGAAGGTGAAGATCGTCCGGTCGGCGTACAGCAGCCACGGCACGTACCCGGCGAGGATCCCGGACAGCGCCGCCCAGGCGCGCCCGTCCCGCCGCACCACCGCGCACAGCACCGTGACCAGCAGGGCGAGGGTGCCCAGCCACCAGATCAGCGGGTTGCCGACGGAGAGGATGTGCGCGCCGCACTTGGCGACCTCGCAGCCCTGCTCCCCGTACTCGTAGGAGCGGTAGTAGAAGTTCGTGGGCCGCAGCTGCAGCAGCCAGCCCGCCGGATGCGCCGCATAGGGGTGCTCGGAGTCGAGGCCGACGTGGAAGGAGTACGCCTGGACGTGGTACAGCCACAGCGAGTGCAGGGAGTCGATCACCCCGTTGCCGGTCGCCACGCCCTTCTCCGCCGCGAGGTGGCGGTTGTACCCGACCGCGGAGGCGAACCAGCCCGCGTAGGAGGCCACATAGGTCACCAGCGCCGTGCCGACCATCGCGAAGAAGGCCGGGATCGCATCCCGCAGCAGCCCGCCGAGCAGCCAGTCCCGCTGGGCGGCGGTGCGGCGCGCCCACCAGTCCCACAGCACCGTCATGATCCCGAACACGGCCACGAAGTACAGCCCGGACCATTTCACCGAGCAGGCCATGCCCAGGAGCAGACCGGCCACCAGCCGCCACGGGCGCACCCCTGCGGAGATCCCGAGCCGCGGCGGCGCCTCGCCGCTCGTGTGCAGCCTCGCGCTGGCCAGCGCGAGCCGTTCCCGGAAGCGATCGCGGTCGATGAGCAGAGCCCCGAAGGCCGCGAGGGCGAAGACCATGACGAAGGGGTCGAGCAGGCTGGTGCGCGAGTGGACGAGCGATTCCCCGTCGATCGCGAGCAGCAGCCCGGCGATCAGCCCCGCCGTGGTCGAGCGGAACAGGCGCCGCCCGATCCTCGCCAGCAGCAGCACCGCGACCGCGCCGAGCACGGCGGAGGAGATCCGCCAGCCCCACGGGTTCTCGGGCCCCAGCAGCAGCATGCCGGCGCCGATCACCCATTTGCCCAGCGGCGGGTGGACCACGTACGAGCCGTCGGCCTCGTAGGAGTCGACGTCTCCCGCCTCGAAGGCGGCGTCGGGCTCGTCGGGCCAGGCCATCTCCACGCCCTGCTGGGTGATCGTGTAGCCGTCCTTGACGTAGTACGTCTCGTCGAAGATCAGCTCGTCGATCGATCCGAGGCCCCACAGCCGCAGCACCAGCGCGAGGCCGAACAGCGCCATCGCCCCGGCCCAGGCGACCCGGGAGAGGGGCAGGTCGAAGGTGTGCAGGCGTCGCCGGTAGGAGTCGAGCACGGCGCGCGGCTCGTCCTCGACGGCGGCGCGATGGGCGTGGGGTGTCTCTTCCTCCTCCGTGGGCACCCGCACATGCTAGGACATCCCCGCAGCGCGAGCCGTGCGCAGGCAGGACGCGGACGGGGCAGGGACCAGGCGGGGGAGCGGGGTGGCTAGCATGGCCGGATGCTCGAACCCGGAGTCCTCGCCCTCGCCGCCACCCCGATCGGCAATCCGCTGGATGCCTCGGTGCGGCTGATGCGCGCGCTCGGCGAAGCGGACCTCATCGCCGCCGAGGACACCCGGCGCCTCGCCCGCCTGGTGCGGGAGCTCGAGGTCGAGACCACCGGGACGATCCTCTCCTACCACGAGCACAACGAGGCGGAGCGGACCCCCGTGCTGCTCGAGGCGCTCGCGGAGGGCCGACGGGTCCTGATCGTCACCGACGCCGGCATGCCGGTCGTCTCCGATCCCGGGTTCCGCGCGGTGTGCGCCGCGACCGACGCCGGGTTCCGCGTCACGGTGCTGCCCGGACCGTCCGCGGTGCTCACGGCCCTGGCCGCCTCCGGCATCGCCCCGGACCGCTTCACCTTCGAGGGCTTCCCGCCGCGGCGCGAGGGCCGACGGGCCGGGACGCTCGAGCCCCTCGCCGCGGAGCAGCGGACCATGGTGTTCTTCGAGTCGCCGCGCCGCACCGCCGCGACCCTCGCCGCGATGGCGGAGGCGTTCGGCCCGCAGCGGCACGCCGCGGTGGCGCGCGAGCTGACGAAGACCTACGAGGAGATCCGGCGCGGCACCCTCGAGGAGCTCGCCGCCTGGGCCGCCGACGGCGAGGTGCTCGGCGAGGTGGTCCTCGTCGTCGCGGGGGCGGAGCCGGTGGCGGCGAGCGCGGAGGACCTCGTCGAGCAGGTGCTGGCGCGTGCCGCGGCGGGCGAGCGGCTCAAGCAGGCGGCGAAGGAGGTCGCGCGCGGCCATGCCGGCGTCGGCGCGAGCGCGCTGTACGACCTCGCGCTGCAGCGGCGCTGACCGCGCTCACGCGCGGGGAGGTCTCGTCGACGCCCGCGGAGACGACGACGCCCCCGGCACCAGGTGCCGGGGGCGTCGTCGGAAGATCGCGCTGCGGGCGTGCCCGCAGGGGGAGTCAGTCCTCGATCTGGAGGAGGCCGCGCTGGTAGGCCTTCGCGAGGCGGCGCGGCACGGAGGCGGTGCGGCCGCGGACCGTGATCTGCACGAGGTCGGCGTTGTTGGCCTTCCACTGCGAACGACGGGAGTGCGTGCGCGCACGGGACATCTTGAACTTGGGCACTGCCATGGGACGCTCCTTGACGGTCCGGAGGATGAACGAGCGTTGGCATCCGCCCGAGCAGCGACCCGAACCCGGTGCGGTGGAACCGCTGCGATCGGGGCGCTCGGGTGCACGAAAGGACGCGCAACGACGACTCATCTTGCCACATCCCGCCGTCTCCCGCTCGCCCGCTCCCCGTGAGCTATCACACCGCAGGGGCGGCGCCGCCCCTGTCGGGCGTCCTCCACCGGCGGCAGGAGCGCGGCGAGGAGCACGAAGAGGTCACGGCCCCCGCGCCGATCGCGGGCGTGGCCCAGGAGGCCCGTCGGCCCTCCTACCATGGTCCCATGCCGTCACCGCACGAGATCCCGTCCGGACCCGCCGCCCCGCCGCCGGTCCGCGACCGCGAGGACATCGATCCCCGGGGGAAGAAGCGCGACCGCTCCTGGCCCCCGGAGCCCGAGCCGCTGCCCTTCCCGGTGATCGACAACCACTGCCACCTCGACTTCGCCGACGGCGACGAGCAGCTGAGCGTGCCCGACCACGTCGCCCGGGCCGCAGCCGTCGGCGTCGACGCGCAGATCACCATCGGCTCGGACCTCGCGGCGGTGCGCTGGACCGCCGCGCTGCTGGCCGACGAGAACTGTCCGCCCAGCCTGCGCGGCGGCGTCGCCGTGCATCCCAACGAGGCGGCTCTCCATGCCCGCGGCCACGACCACGACGGCCGCGCGCTGCCCGGCCTCGACGCGGCGATCGCCGAGGTCTCCGAGCTGCTGCGCGGCCCCGGCATGGTCGTGGTGGGGGAGACGGGCCTGGACTGGTTCCGCACCTCCCGGAAGGACGAACAGGCCCGGAACGCCCAGATCGAGTCGTTCCGCGCCCACATCGCCCTGGCGAAGGAGCTGGACCTGCCGCTGCAGATCCACGACCGCGACGCCCACCGCGACGTGCTCGAGGTGCTCGAGGCCGATGGCGCGCCCGAGCGCACCGTCTTCCACTGCTTCTCCGGCGACGCCGAGTTCGCACGGACCTGCGTGGACCGCGGCTGGTATCTCTCCTTCGCCGGCACCGTCACCTTCAAGAACGCCGCGGAGCTGCGCGGAGCGCTCGCCGAGGTGGGCCTGGGCCGGGTCATGGTCGAGACCGACGCCCCGTTCCTCACCCCGGTGCCCTACCGCGGCCGCCCGAACTCGTCCTACCTCATCCCGCACACGATGGAGACCATCGCCGAGGTGACCGGCACCGACCTCGAGCAGGCCTGCCGCACGATCCGCACCACCACGCAGGACGTGTACAGCTGGCCCGAGGTCGTGGCCGTATGACGGGTCCCGAGGCCTCCGGCGCCGGCATGCTGCTGACGGCCCGCGACATCCGCGAGCTCGCCGAGGCCGCCGGCATCCGGCCCTCGAAGCAGCGCGGGCAGAACTTCGTCATGGATCCGAACACGGTGCGCACCATCGTCGGCCGTGCCGGCGTCGAGCCCGGCCAGGCCGTGCTCGAGGTGGGCCCCGGGCTGGGGTCCCTGACCCTCGGGCTGCTCGAGGCGGGCGGCGAGGTGGTCGCCGTCGAGCTCGATCGCGGGCTCGCCGAGCTGCTCCCGCTCACCCTGCGCGCCCGCGGGGTCCAGGAGGACCGCTTCCGCCTCGTGCACGCCGACGCCCTCCAGGTCACCGAGCTGCCGGCGCTGCCGGGCGCCGGTGCGCCGACCTCGCTGGTCGCCAACCTCCCGTACAACGTCGCGACCCCCATCCTGCTGACGATCCTCGAACGCTTCGACTCCATCCGCTCGGCCCTGGTGATGGTGCAGTCCGAGGTGGTGGACCGGCTCACCGCCGGCCCCGGCTCCCGTACCTACGGCGGCCCGAGCGTGAAGGCCGCCTGGTACGGCAGGGCGGTGCACGCCGGGCGGATCTCCCGGCAGATCTTCTGGCCGGTCCCCAACGTCGACTCCGCCCTGGTCGAGCTGGTGCGGCACGAGGAGCCCCTCGGCACCGCCGCGGAGCGGGAGACCGTCTTCGCGGTGGTCGACGCGGCCTTCGCCCAGCGCCGCAAGACGCTGCGCGCGGCGCTCGCCGGCTGGGCCGGCTCGGCGGCCCGCTCCGAGCAGATCCTCCGCGGCGCCGGCATCGATCCGGGCGCGCGCGGCGAGACCCTGGGCATCGAGGAGTTCCGGGCGATAGCCCGGGCGGAGAGGGAGATCGCCTGATGGCACAGGCGCTGCAGCGGGTGGTGGTGCGCGCCCCCGGGAAGATCAACCTCTCGCTCGGGGTGGGGCCGGTCGATGACCGCGGCTATCACGCCCTGGCGACGGTGTTCCAGGCCGTGGATCTCTACGAGACGATCACCGCCACCCGGGCGGAGGCGCTGACCCTGGAGATGACCTCCGAGGTGGCGGGGGAGGTTCCGCTGGATGCCAGCAACCTCGCCCTGCGGGCGGCGGAGCTCCTGCGCGAGGAGTGCGCGCTCGGCGAGGGTGCTGCCCTGCACATCCACAAACAGGTCCCGATCGCCGGCGGGATGGGCGGAGGGTCGGCCGATGCCGCCGCCGTCCTGGTGGCGCTGGACCGCCTGTGGGGGCTCGACCTGGGTGCGGAGCGGCTGCGGCACCTCGGCGCGCGCCTCGGGGCCGACGTCCCCTTCGCCATGCTCGGCCACACGGCGCTGGGCCGCGGCAACGGCGGGGACCTCACCACGGTGCTCACCCACGGGGAGTGGACCTGGCTGCTGGCCGTCCCCGGCGGGCATCTCTCCACCCCCGCGGTGTTCCGACGCTTCGACGAGATCGTCGCGCAGACGGGGCGGGTGCCCTCCTCCCACCCCGGCGTGGACGAGCGGCAGCTCCAGGCCCTCAGCAGCGGCAACATCGCCCTGCTCGCCGACACTCTGCACAACGATCTCCAGGCGGCCGCGTTCGCCCTGCACCCCGGGCTGGAGCCGGTGGTCGAGGAGGCCGAGCGGCTCGGGGCGCCGGCGGCCCTGGTGAGCGGCTCCGGGCCGACGGTCGCGGTGCTCGTCGAGGACGAGGCGCAGGCACGATCCCTCGCCGCCGGGCTGAGGCGCGCCTCGCTGGTCGAGACCTGCCTCGTGGCACGCGGCTCCGCGCCGGGAGCGAGCGTGCTCGAGGAGGAATGAGCGGCGCGAGCCGTGGACGCCTCTGTCCTGCAGGCGACGGAGCGGTGCATCGATCACTGCATGCCTGGCGTCCGCGGTGAGCTGGCACGTCGGATTCTCGGCGGGCAGCGGGAATCTGAGCGGAGCGAATGCGGCGAGGGAGAACCCGGGCGGAGGGAATACGGGAGGGTGGGCGGCAACGGAAATTCGGGCGGGCAGCGGAAACTCGGGCGGGCCACGGGAATGTGCGCGGCGGGAACGTGGGCGCAGTGAATGCGACGCGTTGATCCGGAAGGAATCTGCGCCCGGTGATGACCTCGATGCGCTCGGCAGTGCGGCGCTGAGCGCCCTCTGCGGGGCCAGGGCCGCGGGTCAGTCAATGAGCCATGTGTGCCGGGTGAG